>ODAI011938190.1_pt1 | contig 188396 bp, 158 predicted proteins | sample 1539321 | NCBI WGS metagenome assembly ODAI01 (sample SAMN02144231, study PRJEB22623) | gut metagenome | biome: sheep rumen | host: Ovis aries | place: New Zealand | reverse complement strand
TCAGGAACTGACCTTGTGCGAGTGCGACGAGACGATTCCGTATAAAATTCGTGAGATTGTGTACGCTACTTATTATAATTCCGGCGTGGACAGATACAGCATCAATAACGGTGTCTGTGATGTTTCCGTTACATTTTATACCGATGATTTGCACTATCGTGACGGCAGGATTTACAATAAGTCGGATAAGATTCGTATGAGTCTTCGTAAAGTAATCAAAAAGCCAACCGATCTTGGCTTTTCTGTTATGGCTGTAACCTGCCCTTCCTGCGGTGCGAGTTTTGATGCGGAAAAAGTGAAAAACTGCCCGTATTGTGGCAATACCTACCCTATTGAGGAAAATGACTGGGTTGTGACAGATATTGAAATTTAATCAATAATAGCTTTTAGAATAGGAGCATGAAATATTATGAACAATAATGAAGTGATTGAAAGACTGATTAAAGGAAATGAACAATATTTGAAGAACAGGTATAATCCGGGTGATACTTCGGCGGAAATTCGCAAGAAGACTGCGGAAGAAGGGCAACATCCTTATGCCATTGTAATCGCATGCTCGGATTCTCGCGTGATTCCCGAGGCGATTTTTTCGGCAAATCTTGGGGAACTTTTTGTTATCCGTATCGCAGGAAACGTTTTGGATAATCATCAGTTGGGGAGTATTGAGTATGCAGCGTCACATCTTGATGCAAATGTGATTGTGATGCTCGGACATACAAGATGCGGTGCAGTTGCGGCCGCAATCAAAGGTGTAAATGAAGGCTTCATTAAGTACATCACGGATGATATAAGTAAGACTATTGGTGCCGAGACGGACGATTATAAAGCCACGGTGTTAAATGTGAAGCATGGAGTAAGCAGGATACGGCAGGCGTTTAAAGAACATCCGGAGATTGTTTCGGATGAGCTGGAGATTGTGGGCGCTGTATATAATTTGGACACCGGAAAGGTAGATTGGGTATAGACGGGGATTCGGTGTGGTAGTCAATGGAGTCGTGGTGAGAGTATGACTTAAAATAAAGAAGCGGTTATCGCAAATGAGAAGGAGTAAAAGACATGTTCAGAGAAATGAGGCGTTTTAAACAGCAGATTAGTGAAGAGAAATGTATACGAATATTGAAAGAGCAGCCGCGAGGTGTTTTGTCCATGCTGGGTGACGATGGTTATCCTTATGGAATCCCTTTGGACCATTTGTACATGGAGGATGGACATCTGTATTTCCATTGTGCGAAAGAGGGTCACAAGCTTGATGCGATATCCGCGTGCGATAAGGTAAGTTATTGCGTTTACGATCAGGGATATCGCAAGGAAGGCGAATGGGCTCTGAATATCAACAGCGTGGTCGTATTCGGGCGGATACGCATCGTAGACGACGAAGAAAAGAAGCACGAGATATGTACAAAGCTTACCCGTAAGTTTACGGATGATGAGGAATATCTCAAAAAGGAAATGACAAATGCATTTCCGAGAGTATGCTGCCTGGAATTGATTCCGGAGCATATGACCGGAAAGCTGGTCAACGAATCGTAGGAATAGTGAGAAAAAAATAATGTATCTGCATGGATGAACACATAATACAGTGTGAGTGCCTGTTCATTGAAATAAGGTTTAGTGACACTTTTTAAAAGCATTTTTAAGAAGTGTCTTTTTTTATATGAAAAAATGGAATTTTGTAATTTGCTTTTTGTATACAAAAAGGGAATTTCGTAATTGGGGATTTTAATTGAAAAATTGGTTCTTGACGGCTAATTTGAATTAGCAAACAAATTTTAAGTCAGCAGAAATGTGCTTAAGTCAACAGAAACAAATTTAAGCCGGCAGAAATGAATTTAAGTTACCGGAAACGATTTTGAAATATGGGGAATTGCAGAGAAGTATACCCTATGAAGAGGTAAATGAAATATACGAAAAACAAAAACAAGTTATACGAAATAATGACGGTGTTGGTGGTGATGACAAAGAGCATTAGTCGATTTTGCCGGGGACAGCAAAATCGTGGACACATAAAAAGGATCTCTTACGAGGTCCTTTTTTAGTGCTGGTATTTTTATGGGACAGAAGAACTCAAGTCATTCTGTTAGACTTTTTTCTTGACTTTTTATGAATCAACAGATATACTAAAATTATCAAACTATACAAAAAGTTAAATCAAATTGTATAATATAATAAATAGAGGGATTGTGTTATGAATGAAAGTGTTAAGAAAATTTTTGATATGCATGGTGGTCTAATGAAAACCGCTGAACTCAAAGAGGAAGGTATTTATTATAAAAAAATTCAGCAATTGATTAAAGATGGAGAGATTGAGCAGGTTAGAAGAGGCTGCTATCAGTATTTGGGGGAGGATTCTTTTTCGGATATTCCTATCATTACTAAACTTTTTCCGGATGGTGTAATTTGTATGGAGAGTGCTCTGGACTACTATGGTTACACAGATAGGACTCCGGCAGCATGGCACCTGGCAGTGGATAATAAGAGTACAAGAACAAGATTCTATATCGATTATCCTATTGTAAAGCCACACTTTATTCAAAATGATAGATATCAGGCTGGTATAGAAGAAGCTGAAATTGATGGTAAAACTGTCAAGATATATGATAGGGAAAAAACAATTTGTGATCTCCTTCTTCATAGGAATAAAGTTGATGGAGAAGTATTCAATATAGCTATTCAACGATATGTCCAGGATCCAAATAAGAAAGTAGCAAGGCTTATGACATATGCCAAAATGCTTCATGTCGAAAAGAAAGCAAGGGAGGTACTGGGAGTATGGCTATAAGAAATATGGCGGCATCGGTGCTGACGAGACTAAAAAAACAGTCAAAAGAAGAGAAAATTACTTTTCAGATGGTGCTTCAACTTTTTGCACAAGAAGAATTTCTTAGAAAACTATCAATCTCCGAATATGAGGACAATCTGATTTTGAAGGGTGGAATGTTTATTTATACACTTACAGAGTTTGATTCAAGACCGACAAGAGATCTTGATTTTTTGATAAAAAATCTACATGGAAATTTGGAAAATATAGAACAGATAATGAGAGAAATCTGCAGTGTCAGTACGGGAAATGATTATATAACATTGGAGGTTTTGGGAACAGAAAATATATCGGTAGATAAAAAATATCCCGGTGTAAAAGTTTCTTTTATTGGACGCATTGGGAAGGTTAGAATTCCATTCTTTATTGATGTTGGCATTGATGATGTGATTGTACCTAATCCGGTCAAAAGGTCAATTGTTACAAGATTACCCGGTTTTTCCGCTCCGGAGGTATTAACTTATTCGTTGGAAAGTACCATTGCAGAAAAATTTGATGCGATTCTTCAGAGGATGTCCGGAACAAGCAGAATGAAGGATTTCTATGACATTTATTATCTGTCGGGGATATTTGATTTTGAAGGAAGTATGCTTATTGAAGCTATTAAAAGTACGTTAACCCATCGTAACAGAGAATTATCTGTTGATGTTTTTGAGGAGATAGCAGATTTTAAGAACAACACTGCATTGAATACATTGTGGAATGCGTTTGAACCAGCGAAGAAAACAGGTTTGTTGTTTGATGATGTACTGGACAGATTGGTGGTATTTCTTGAACCAATCTACCGGAACATACTGAATAAAACAGATTTTGACATGCGATGGAGTTACAAGAGCCAAATATGGATGTGAACTTGGTTATGGTTTTTTTGTGAAATATTGAAAAAAACAACACGCAAAAAATGCGTGTTGTTATGATAAGATAGACAAAGGAGATAACACAGGGGACGGGGGTTAGTGTCCACTTCTTGACATTACCCACAGTCCCCTGTGTCCTTTTTTAGTGCTGGTATTTTTATGGGACATAGTGATACCGTATAATGAGCACAACAACAAACACAACAACATACACGAATACAAACACAGCAACAAACACAACAAGCAGGGACAGTAGCAAACGAAAATATCCAAGCAAGCAGCTCGGATTATATAAAGGAAGTAAAGGAGCGTGTTATTATGAAATATTTATTATATATGATGTTTTTACCGTTCGTAATTATAATAATGATATTCAGACTGTTTAGGATGCTGTTAATACAGTTATTGGTTGTTCTTGGCTTTGCAATCGGAGATTGGAGATAGATATTTAGAGGTGGGGACGGTATGATAAAACGATTTATACACTGGTTAAAACCGCGAAAACAATGCGGTGGATGCTGCATGTTTTGCAGATTTTATGAGGAGTGCAGCAATGATTTAAGAAGGGAGAAATGAATATGTTCGGTAAGAAAAATAACTATATAAACCTTACGGAAAAAGAAAAGAAACAGCTTATGAAAAATATGACCGGCAAGCAGAAGAAAGAAAAAAATTTATATATATAGTTTATTAAAATTGCCCGTTATGGTATAATAAAAAAGGTCGAATTTTGTAATCTTGGGGGATAAAAATGAGAGGGAAAAATCAGAAGCTGAAGCTTTTATATCTGGCAAAAATAATGCAGGAACAGACTGATGAAACTCACTACCTTACAATGCCTGAAATCATAAAGGAATTGGAAAAGTACGACATAGAAGCTCAGAGAAAAAGCGTATACGATGATCTTGCGACATTGACCGATTACGGAATAGATATCGTAAAAGAACAAAGGGGTAGCAAAACATATTATCATTGTGTTTCCCGAGAATTTGAATTGGCAGAAATAAGACTTATCATAGATGCTATAGCTTCGTCCAAATTTATAACGGTCAGAAAGTCAAAGGATTTGATTCGCAAGCTTGAAAATATGCTCAGCCTCTATGATGCAAAACTCGTTGACAGAGAAGTATATGTGTCCGGCCGTATCAAAAATATGAATGAAAGCATTTTCTATACGGTCGATGCGATTCAAAATGCCATAGCCGACAATCACAGAGTAAAATTCCAATATTACAGCTGGAATGTGGAAGGTGAAATGGAACTTCGCCATGACGGAGCATTTTACGATATCAGCCCATGGGCGCTCGTTTGGGATAATGAAAACTACTATATGATTGGCTTTGACGATAAAAGCAAAGAGATAAAGCACTATCGCGTGGATAAGATGCTTTATACCGAAGAAATAAATGAAAAGAGACTGGGACGTGAACAGTTCAAAAAAGAAGATAAGGAAGTCTACACCAAAAAGCATTTCAGAATGTTTGGCGGCGAAGAGGAAAGAGTCACCCTGCGCTGCACCAATGATATGGCAAATGTAATCATCGACCAATTCGGAAGAGATACAAAACTAAAGAAGGTTGATGATGAACACTTTGAGGCTAAGGTTGATGTCGTGGTAAGCAATCAGTTCTTTGGCTGGATCGTCGCACTTGAGGGGAAGGTTGTAATAAAGGGGTCAGAGAGAGTGAAAAAGATGTTTTGGGAGTTGTTGGGGAAGAATGTTGGTTGAAAATGTATAATTATTAGAAGTGGTTATTCTAAGATTAGAGATGCTTGAGTTGGGCGATATTGATAGTGAAACTATGAATGAAGATTTGAATGCTGAGATGCGATGAGGCTCCGTAGAGTCATCTTAAGTTATCATTGTATATATAATAGCTTAATAATAAAATACGTAGCTTTTTGAATAGTTAAATTATAAAAGGCGGTAACAATTATGGAATATAGTGCAGGTAGCGTAAGCAAGCTGTTTTGGTATATAGAAACTAAAGAAACAGTTAAGTTATTAAAAGATAAGAGCTTAGATGAAGTAAAGAATCTTGTTATTTCCGATAATCTCTATCAGCAGAAGTCAGAGGATAGATTAAATCGTGAGTTTAATGTTATTAGCAAGCGTATTATGAGTCTTCCGGAATCGTTAATGTATATGATATCTGATGCGGATATTATGACATCAAAGCTGATAGTGCTTATATCAATCATGGCAACAGACAGGCTCTTTTTTGAACTAATGTATGAGGTTTTTAGAGAAAAGATAAGAATGGAAGAAGAGACACTTAAAGATTCAGACCTGAATGTGTTCTTTCGTAGTAAGCAGGAGCAAAGTGATGTATGTGCCAAGTGGACAGATAGTGCCATCAAGAAATTAAAACAGACTTTTCAGAAATATATGCTTGAGGCACAGTTACTTAAGAATTCTGAAATATCTAAGTCTGAAAAAGTTGTAATTAAGCCTTATATAGAGCAGGAACTTAGACAAGAACTGATGGCAAATGATATGGAAAAATATTTATACGCACTGACAGGGCGCTAAGCGTCCGGTGGACGCTTGTTCAGCGCGGACCGTAATGAAATGGAGAGAGAAGTAAATGGATTTAGGAGAAAGACTCGATAAGATATGGGACAGAATATCAGATGAAGATTTTCTTGCTAACAAGGGTGTGGCAAATGAAGTCCGATATTATGTATTTGACTATGAGCCATGTGATGAGCTTGTGGTAAGAGAAAAGATTAAGACATTGGAAAAGCAGAACAACAAAGATGCTGACGGCTTCCAGATAGTAGAATTTGACTTGTATAAAATAATCATAGGTATCCTTGAAGAAAGAGGATATATAGATAAGTGTATAAAGTTTGAAGAAACTAAGGGGCAGGATTATTTATATAACGCTGTAGGAAAACTACTCAGACTTACAAATGATGATAATCTGATAGTCAATCATATATTAAAAAACACACCTGATAAGTCGGTTGTCTTTCTGACCGGCGTAGGAAAAGCATTTCCTTTCGTCAGATCGCATAATGTACTTAACAATTTACATCAGGTACTTGATAAGGTTCCGGTTGTTATGTTTTATCCCGGACGATGGAATGGGCAGACACTTGAATTGTTCGGAACTATCAATGATGGAAACTACTATAGAGCATTTCCGTTAGTGGATTAGGAGGATTACAAATGAAGATTCAAGATATGTTTTATAAGGGTATAGACAGAGATATAAAGGGAGTAATCAAGGTTGGACAAGCCGATGAAGAAAATGTATATCAGGAGCTTGAAGAATACGTTGTGACTTCTGAACTGTCAAAATATATGTCAAGATTTTTTGATGCATATAAGAGAGGCATTGATGGAAAGACGGATAAGATGGGTGTGTGGATTTCCGGTTTCTTTGGAAGTGGTAAGTCACACTTCTTGAAGATTCTTTCTTACATACTTTCAAATAAAACTGTTACTGATGAAAACGGTTCTGAAAAGACTGCTGCAAGTTTCTTTATGGATGGTGTAAAAGTAGAGGATAAGACCCTTGCAGACAAAATTGATAATATATCATCACTTGCAGATGATACAGATGTAATTCTCTTCAATATAGATTCTAAGAGCGAATCTGACTCTAAGATGAATAAAGAAGCCATTAAAGATGTATTTATGAAGGTTTTTAATGATCATCTTGGTTATTGTGGTTCGATTCCATTCCTTGCTGAGTTTGAAAGAAAGCTCGATCTGGATGGCAGATATGAAGAATTTAAAGAGAAGTTTGCAGAGGTAAATGGTTCTTCTTGGGAAGAGTCAAGAGAGGATTATTATTTTATTCAGGATGAGATTATTGAGTCGGTAGTATCTCTTGGTATTATGAGCGAAAGTGAAGCTAAGAACTGGGCAGAAAATGCACAGAGTTCATATAGCTTATCTATAGAAAAGTTTGCGGATTATGTAAGAAGATACTGCGAAAGCAAGGGAAGTAATCATCACATATTATTCCTTGTAGATGAGATAGGTCAGTACATAGCTGATGACAGTAAACTTATGGTTAATCTTCAGACTGTTGCTGAGGATTTAGGTACAGCTTGCCGAGGAAAAGCTTGGGTTATAGTGACAAGTCAGCAGGATATTGATTCTATTACCAAAACTATGAGTGATGATTTCTCTAAGATTCAGGGTAGATTTGATACAAGGATAGCTCTGTCATCTGCTAATGTTGATGAGGTTATTCGTAAGCGTATTCTACATAAAGATGATAAGGCTGTTGGTGTACTTAAAGCACTTTATAGTGAACATGGAGACACTCTTAAGCATATTATTACATTTAGCTCCGGAACGCCGGATATGCCTCTATATAGGGATGCAGACGATTTTGTTGAAGTATATCCATTTATTCCATATCAATTTAAACTGCTTGGAAATGTCCTTACATCAGTAAGACAGTATAGTTCAAGCGGAAAGCACCTCGCAGATGGCGAGCGTTCAATGCTGGCACTCTTTAAGGAGGCGGCTCAAAAATATAAGGATGAGGATGAAGGTGTTCTTATTCCTTTCAATGCTTTTTACAGCGCATTAGACGATTTCATAGATCATACACATAGGATAGTTATTACTCAGGCTGCGAGAAATTCCAGACTGGACGCTTTTGATGTGGAGCTTCTTAAAGTTCTTTTTATGATAAAACATGTAAACAATTTTGATGGCAATGTTGAGAATCTTACAACTCTAATGATTTCTTCAGTGTCAGAGGATACGCTTGAATTAAAGAAAAAGATTGAGAAGTCTCTCAGAGTATTGTGTGATGAACTCCTCGTACAGAAGAATGGGGATAAATATATATTCCTTACCAATGAAGAGCAGGAAGCAGAGAATGCTATCCGTTCTATCCATGTGGATCCTTCCGATGTGGTTAATTACACAGCAAGAGTTGTATTTGAAGAGTTGCTTGTATTCACAAATAATAAATATAAATACGATAATAGACATTCATTCTCATTTAATCAGCAGATAGATGACAGATTTTATAGAAATACGAATCAGACCGGAGCTATTGGACTTCATATTCTTACAGCTTACAGTGGTCAAGAAGATGAATATGCTCTTGGAGTAATGTCCACAAGAGAGAAGAGCGTAATCGTAAGATTGTCAGATACTTATCCATATCTTTCGGAAATCGAAGATATGCAGAAGATAGAAACATTCCTTAACAAGCCTGATTACACAAATCTTGTAGATTATGATGTGATTTCTGCTGCTAAGAGAAAAGAGAGAACAGAGAAGGCAAAGCGTATAAAAGATTATATAAAGTTTTCTCTTGATGGAGCTGATATATATGTGCATGGAGCTAAAATATCAACTAATTCCAAGGATGCATCTGCAAGGATAAATGAAGCTTTTGCTAAGCTTATACAGTCTCAGTATAGCAAAATTAATGATATGAAGTCTGAACCAACTCAGGCTGATATATTAGAGCTTCTTCGTGCTACCAAGACTCAGCTTACATTAGATGGTATAGAAGAAGAGGATATAGATGTAGATGCATTAAATGATTTAATAGCTACAGTACAGTACGCAAACAGAACTGGAGCTAAGTTATCAATAAAGCAGGCTTTTGATAAGTATATGATAGCTCCTTATGGTTATACAGAAGAGGATATAGAGTACCTTATAGCCAAGCTATATAAGAATGGTTCTATATCTCTTAAGATGAACAGCGTTATATATAGTCCTGCAAGTACACCTGCAGATGAGGCTTATAAGTATATAACCAAGAGAGAATACAGAGAAAAGATACTTCTTGAGATTAAGGCAGTTCCGAATCCTAAATGGGTGAAATCTGTAAAAGATGTTATTAAGGACTTCTTTAATAGAACCGTAATGACGGATGACACGGATTCTCTTATGCGTGATTTTAGAACTAACTGCACAAACAAGAAGCAGAATCTTCTTGGCACACTTGCGAAAGAATATGGAGAGGGTTCAGAACTTCCCGGTAAGCCGGTTATAGAAAAGGCAATCAGACTTATAGATGACGTGTATGGAATAAGTGATCCTATGACTTTCTATAAGAGGGTAGATGAACTGTTTGATGATTTTGATGAATTATCGGAAGACCTTATAGACCTTGAGAAGTTCCTTGGTGGTTCACAGAAAGCTATATATCTGAAAGCTTGTAAAGCTTATGCAATATTTGAAAAGAGTAAGAATTATATAGCTGATGCAGAGATAATTGAGAATGCTGAGCAGATAAGAAAGATAAAACATGTTGAAAAGCCATATCGACATATCTCTAAGATGGAAGAATATGCAAACAAGCTTGCGGCTGCTATCACAGAGTTACTTGATAAGGATGCAGAAGTTATCAGACCAGGTGTAGAAGCAGATCAGAAACTTGCTAAAGAGTCTGTTCCGGAGGGCAGACCATATTCTGACAGACTATCCAAGGAAGTAGACACTAAGTTCGGAGATCTGATAAAGAAGCTTGAAACAACTAATGATATAGCAGCGTTAAATGGAATACCAAATGAGAGTAATGCTCTTCTTACTATATTCTTAGGTAAGATAAATACTGAGGAAGACTTCTATCAGAAGAGTTTGCAAAAGCCTGAAAAAGGCGGGGATGATACACCTCCATCAGAAGTTCCTCCTGTAGTAAAGGTCACACCTCCGAGAACAGTTCCGGTAACAATGAGGTCACTTACAAGAAATAAGGCTTATACGATAAGAACAGAAGAGGATATAGACAGTTTTGTAGAAGAGGTAAGAAAAGAATTAAAGAGTAAGCTGGGCAAAGACACGATTATCAGACTTAGCTGATAGGAAATGGAGAAGTGGAATGGATAAAACTGCGATTAAAAACTTTGCAATAGAATCAAGAAAGATACTTAGAGAATCTGCTATCAAAAAAGCAGGTATGTATGGGATAACAATAGATGAATGCAGTAAGCCTATTCAGAAGGGTGCAGATTTCGAGGTGTATAAGACGATAGCGGGAGATGAAATTCGTCTTTACAGTAAAGAACTAAAGATGCGTTCTAATCTTGTTAATGTAATAAATGAAAAAGGCTTTGAGCAGGTTATTGAAGAAACGGCATATACTTGGTTTAACCGACTTATTGCAATCAGATTCATGGAAGTAAATGATTATCTTCCTACAAGGGTGAGAGTTTTATCCTCAGAGACCGGAAGCTCTACACCGGATATTGTTACACATGCTCTTGATGTAGACCTGAATCTGTCTGCTGATGAGATAGATAAGATTCAAGCTGCAAAGGATGATAATAGGTTCGATGATGCATTTCAGCTTCTCTTTATAAAACAGTGTAATGAATTAAATAATATACTGCCCGGTCTTTTTGAGTCTACTAATGACTATATGGAATTACTACTTGATATTTCATATACGAGTGATGGCGTAGTTAGAATGCTTGTTGATGAAGTGCCGGAGGATGATTTCAATGTTGAAAAAGAAGGGCAGGTAGAGATAATCGGATGGCTGTATCAGTATTATAATACAGAGCTTAAAGATGATACTTTTGCTAAATTAAAGAAGAATATAAAGATAACAAAAGAGAGAATACCTGCGGCAACACAGCTTTTTACACCTGACTGGATAGTAAGATATATGGTAGAAAACTCTCTTGGAAGAGTATGGATAGACCATCTTAGAGCAGTTGATGAATCAGCAGATGAAAAGAAGATAGCAGAAGAATTTGGATGGAAATACTATCTTCCGGAAGCAGAGCAGGAAGCGGATGTTGCTGCCGAGCTTGTAAAGATTAGGGCTGATAGGAAAGATTTAAAACCACAGGACATTACATGTATAGATCCATGCTGCGGTAGTGGACATATACTTGTATATATGTTTGATGTGTTATTGCAGATATATGAAAGTGAGGGCATCAGTGTCAGGGATGCCGTTTTTGACATACTTGAAAAGAATATACATGGTCTTGATATAGATGTAAGAGCTTATCAGCTATCATACTTTGCTCTTATGATGAAGGGAAGAGGTGCTGCTGGAAGGAGGTTTTTCAGAGGCATAGAGACTGAGGATGGAAGTAACAGACCGGTAGAGCTTAATGTATATGCTATAGATGAAAGCAATGACATAGATAGAAGTGCATTATCTTTCCTTGGGAAAGGAATGCTTGAGATAGAAAAAAATACTGCTGAAGCTCAGGTGAATAGGCTTCTTGATGAAATGACAGATGCTAAGGAATATGGTTCTATCATCAATGTTACAGAGTGTGATTGGGAATTGGTTGATAGATATCTTAACAGTATAAGTGCTGATGGTCAGCTTACCTTGGGATATGTTGAGGCTATGAATACTATTATTAGGATACAAACATTGATAATGATAGGGGAGATTCTTTCGTATAAGTATGAAGTGGTTGTCACAAATCCACCATATATGGGTGCAAAAGGAATGAGTGAAAAACTACAATCTTATATACAAAAGAATTATCAAAAATCTAAAACTGATTTGTTTGCTGTATTTATTGAAAGGGGTTTTAATTTCACGCATCAAACCGGATACAACACGTTGGTTACTATGCAGGTTTGGATGTTCTTAACAGCTTTTGATAAGTTCAGAGATGATTTGCTCTCACATAATCATATTGTTAATCTATTACATATGGACAATATGGTGATGGGAATAGCATTTGGTACATCTGCTACTATTTTTCAGAAAGGATATCTTCCAGATTATAGAGCAAAGTATTCATATGTTACAATAAATGATTTAAACAATAGTAATGAACTAGATGAATTTCCTATAGCTAATAAGCGAAATGTAAATGCAAAAGTATCAGGATTTGAAAATATGCCTCGAAAGGTAGTTGCATATTGGGCCTCGGATTGTGTTACAAACGCATATCAAAAATTTAAAAGGCTAGATTATTATGCTGATGTGAAGAAAGGAATGAGCACAGCAGATGACAATCGTTTTTTGAGACTTTGGTATGAGGTTAAATCTTTGTCGTTTCAAAGGTTTTCTAAATTTGATAAAGCTAAATGGTTTCAAATTAATAAAGGTGGTTCGTTCAGAAGATGGTATGGAAATAATGAGTTTGTAGTTAATTGGGAAAATAATGGAAAGGAAATGAAAAGCTATAAAAAGGCTGTGATTCGTAATGAACAGTATTATTTTCGCGATTTTGCGCTCACTTGGACATATGTAACAAATTATAAATTGAATTTTCGTTATGTAAATAAATCTACGTTTGCAGCGGTGGGACCATGCGTATTTGCAGATAAAAAAAAGTTATTATATCTTTTAGGAATTTTAAATTCTAAAGTTGCACAAATTTTTGCTGATAATGTGGGGGGTGAAACGATAACTTATGAAGTGGGAGAAGTCGCATCTATTCCGATTGCAAAGAATGAATGTTATGAAGATGTTATAATTTCGATTGCAGAGAATAATATTGCGATAGCAAAGAATGATTGGGATTCATTTGAAACATCATGGGATTTTGAAATGCACCCTTTAATATCTGTTATTCCTAAAAATGGTATGCTATTAGACGGAATAGATGATATTGATTTGGCTGAATGTTTTGCTTGCTGGGAGAACGAGTGCAACGAAAGATTTGAGCAATTAAAGAAGAATGAAGAAGAACTTAACAGAATTTTTATTGATATTTATGGACTCCAAAATGAATTAACACCTGATGTGGAAGATAAGGATGTGACTGTACGAAAAGCTGATTTATCAAGGGATATAAAGTCACTTATCTCATTTGCAGTAGGTTGTATGTTTGGAAGATACTCTCTTGATGAAAATGGACTTGTATATGCAGGTGGCGAGTTTGATTCATCCAGATATACTACATTTACAGCAGACGATGATGCTATTATTCCGATAACAGATGAAGAGTATTTCGATGATGATATAGTAACAAGGTTTGTAGAGTTCATTCGTACTGTATATGGAAATAAGTCGTTGGAAAGTAATCTGGACTACATAGCAAAAGCGCTTGGTAATAAAGGAAATACATCAAGAGAAGTGATAAGAAATTACTTCTTGAATGACTTTTTTAAGGATCACTGTAGTACATATTCAGTTACTGGTTCTGGAAAGAGACCTATTTATTGGCTCTTTGATTCCGGTAAGCAAAATGGATTTAAGTGCCTTATTTACATGCATAGATATACCCCTGATACAGTAGGTCTTATCCGTTCAGTGTATTTAAAGAAAGCTCAGGATGCTATTGAAGCATCATTAAAGAATGCTGAATATGCTATTGCAAATACCGAGAGTGCTGTAGATAGAGCCTCTAATACACGAAAAAGAGATAAGTATATTAAGCAGCTTGCAGAGATAAAGCCTTATTATCAGGCGTTATCTCATGTTGCAATGCAGAGGATAGACATTGATCTCGATGATGGAGTTAAGGTGAATTATGCTAAGTTCCAAGGCGTTGAGGTTGGCGGAGAGGGAGAAAAGAAACAGACTATTGATTTACTTTCTAAGATTTGATGGAGGTCTTGTATGACAGAAGATTTCATACCTAAAGTGTTTATTTCATATTCCTGGAATAAGTCAGAATTCGTTTTAGCTCTAGCTGAAAGACTTGTTTCACATGGGGTTGATGTTGTTCTTGATAAATGGGAATTAAAAGATGGTCAGGACAAGTATGTATTCATGGAACAGTGTGTGAATAATCCTGATATAAGTAAGGTTTTGATTATTTCAGATAAACAATATACTGAAAAAGCAAATAAACGCAAAGGTGGAGTGGGTGACGAGACTGCGATAATTTCCACAGAATTATATGGAAAAGTAAATCAAGAAAAGTTTATTCCTATTGCAACTGAATATGATGAAGATGGTCATGCATATATGCCGACGTATATTAAATCAAGAATTTATATTGATTTATCTAATGAAGATGTATATGAAGAAAATTACGAAAAACTATTAAGAGATATATATAATAAACCTTTATACAGAAAACCAAAGATTGGTCAGATGCCTACTTGGTTAGAAGATGAAAGTTCAAATTATTTTAAGATAGAAGATCTGATTAGGCAGCTAAAAGGTGCAAAAACAGAGAAGAAGCAAAAGGCTATTTCCACTCAGTTTATTGATGAGTATATTGAGATACTTAAAGAATTTTATGTAGAAGGATTAGTCGAACCTTCAGTTGTGTTTAGTAAATTTGAAGAAATGCTAAAACCAAGAAACATATTTCTTGATTATGTAAAGGCTTTAAGCGAAACGGAATTAGATTCAGGGGAAATACTGATAGATGCTTTTGAAAGAATGCATAATTTATTGACTAATAAGAGTACATTTTCCAAGGCTGCTTCATATAATGAAGTGGAATTAGATATGTATAAAATTCATATTTGGGAATTGTTTATATGTGTTACTGCATTTATGATTCATGAATCTGATTATAAAAGCCTCGGAAATATTCTTAGAGCTACATATTTTTTGAAAGATGACAGATATTCTAATCGAGAAGATGCGGATAATTATACAGAATTCAGACATCATAGCAGAGTGATTGAAGAATTATATAAGCCAACTACTGATGATAAAAATAAATATACTCTATTAGGTGATTATATATGCAATAAAAGGGAGTATAAACCAATATATACGAAAAAAAATATAGCTGAAGCTGATTTGTTTTTATATCAGGTTTTTAAAGCATTAGATATAAAACTACAATTATGGAGTTCGCATTATTGGTTCCCAACATTATATGTGTATGTCGATATTTTGAATGGTTCATCAATATGGTCAAAACTGAGATCTAAAAGATTCTGTGAAAAAATGTTCCCTCTTTTTGGAGTAGAAACTATAGATGATTTAAAGGACCGAATCTCAAAGTGTGTACATGATGAAAAAATGTGTTATCCAGGTTCATTTGATGGGGCACCAGCTATTTTAGACTACATTAAGGTGGAAGATATTGCTTCTTTAGGATAATCGAGAGGTAACTGCTATGGATAAAGATGAAGAAACTAAAGAAAAATTAGATAACAAAGATAAGAATGAAGATAATCTGAATGAAACAAATGAAAGTGCTTCAGATGAGAAAGAACACTCCGAAAACAATAATAGTGTTGATTATTATGAAAATATGAGAAATATTGGAAAAGCTATTAGTGAGGCGTTTTCTTCATATATACGTGTGTCTGATTATATGAGTAGTTATAAAGAAAATTTAATAAGTGCTATGAGACCTATGCAAGAAGCTATGGCATCAGTAGCAGCTGTTAATACTTCAAATATGTTGAAAGAATATGCAAAGACGATTGATATGAGCTATGTTTCAGAGATTCTTGGACAGATGACGAAGCCTGTTATAACGGACGCATTATCAAGTGCTATTGATATGATACCAGACTATTCTAAAATTCTTGAAGGTATGTTTGTTGCAACAGATTCATTGAGAGAGATTGCAGCTAATATGAAAAATGCATTGCAGTTTATGAGTGTTGATTTATCATCTGTTTCTTATGATGTAGATTTAGAAATTGAGGCAGATGATAAATTGCTTGAAGTGGTTGAATCAATAGCAAAAGGTCAATGTGATGAAGAAGAAATAATAGAAGAGGACGAAAAATCAGGCGGTAAATTACGTAAACTTGTTATAAAATTCTTTTTCTTTATTATCGTCACAATATGTGCAGGCTATATCGAACGATTAGCAGAGCCAATATATAAAGCTATTGATAGTATTATTATCCACAAGGATGCCGACGCAAATTCTGAAGAAGTTGCAACAGTACCGATTGATTCAGAGATAATAATCTGGTCTCTTGACGATGAAGGTGACTATGTAGAGGTAAGCTATGGTGAGGGTAAAGATTGTAAACAAGGTTATATTTCAAAAGAAACTCTTAAGAATAATACAATCTTAATCAAGGAAGGTGTTGGAATTGAACAATTAGGATTTACAGATTATTGTGTTGATTTAATGGCTGAACATTGGAATATTACATCCTCTGAAGCATATGGAAGATTATCAGGGGAAACGAGCGTGATAGATGAGTTTCTTATACCGAATTATCACACATTAAGCACTATATCTGATGAAGATTTGGTAAAAGAAATTGAAAACAACTATTCAAAGAGTTTGAAAGAGGATTGATAATGGATTTTCAAGAAATACAAAACAAAATAAATAATCTTTTAAATGGCGAAGGACGTAATCTGGTTTTCTGGTATGACGAGGATGCAGAGTACATAGATGAAATCGACAGTATTCAGTTGGATGGCAACAGTAAGCTGTGGAAGATTACAGAAAATAACTGGTTTGAGACTAAACTTCAGATAGAGGAGAGGGATACAGAGACAAACTATCTTCTGTATGCTCCTTTTCCACGTCCTGATGATAGAGTAAACCATTTAGCTGATATGTTCTATTATTCTGAACATTTTTATTCAGATAAGTTGGTTCAGCTTATGGGAGATATGAATATTCCGAATGAATTCCAGGATGAGATTAAGAAGTATAAGCGATTCTGGAGTTCAGGTAATGTAAAAAAGTTTATGTCTTATGGAATTACAGATTATTCAGTAGATAATATTGACTTAGGGATAATGTGTGTACTTGCAGGCATAAAGGTATTAAGTGTTGAGGAACTTGCCAAGGCTGTTCTTCTTGAAGGATTTGAGGATAATTCTATTATCAGCAAGATGGAGCATTATAAGATAGATTCAGTATTTTGGAATAAACTAGAAAAGAGTTATGGATATAAGGATGTGTCTCCAAATATCAAATCATTCTTTGCAAGTGTTGTTATTACATATCTTGATACGATAGCACTTGGCAATATACCCAAAGTATGGAAACAGTTTTTATCCGCTAAGGCAAATGACTGTGTTGTTTTTGTCAAAAACCTTATGAATAACGATGAGACGAAAGTATTCTATGACGAAGCAGCAGAACTTCTTGCCTCTGAAATAAAAGTATCGAAATTCATAAAGGATATTCCTCTTGAAAATGTGGTTGCATCAGATGCATTTAAAGACTTTGATGATAACCTGATTGACTGGATTATATCCAAGATAGAGGATGGAATGCTTGATGAGAAGATTGCAGGAATGAGTATTCCGGATATATGTGAGAGCAGAATGAAGAATTGCTATCACTATGCTGCACAATATGAAGAGTGGTATCAGATGTTATATCACGGATACTTAGTTATTAAGAATGTAGATTTACTTGAATATAAGCCGACCATTAAGGAGGTAATTGATGACTATACAAGCAGTACATACCTTATAGATACACATTATCGTAAGTTCTATTACTATCTTGACAGTATTGGAATGACTGAAAATATTGAGACTATAAGAGAACTTGTTGAAAATATTTATACCAATAAATATTTAAATGATTTCTCCTATAAGTGGAACCAGAGTCTTACGGATGATGCATACAATACTTATTCAGGGGATAGAGAAAGTGAATTCTTTGAAACATATGTAAGACCATTTATGAAAGAGGATGGTCGTTCAGGAAGAGTAATTGTAATCATATCTGATGGTATGAGATATGAGTGTGCAAGAGAGCTTTATGAGAATCTTGAGCTTGATCCTAAATGTGATGCAAGTATGAGCCATATGCTTTCGGTGCTTCCTTCCGAAACTACGCTCGGAATGGCTTCGCTTCTCCCTAATAAGGAGATAGAGGTATCAGAAGAGCTTGATATACATGTAGATGGTTTTCACTGTGGTAATGACTTAAAAGAAAGACAGAAGATACTTCAAAGTCATGTATCACGTTCGGCTTGTTATAAGTTCGATGCCGTTATGCAGGCTAAGCAGTCCGAGATTAGAGATATGTTCCAGGATAAGGATGTTGTATATATCTATCAAGACCAGATAGATGCAAGAGGTGAGAAACAGCCTACAGAAAATGAAGTATTTAATGCATGTCAGGAAGCTATAGCTGAGATACAGAAGCTTATAAAAAATCTCACAGGTTATGTATCCAATACCAGATTTCTTGTTACAGCAGATCATGGATTCATATATAAGAGAGATAAACTTGTAGAAAGTGACAAGATAAAGAATGATAAGAGTGACGTGTCCTTTGTCAATAAGAGATACCTGCTTTCAACTCAGGAGATGAGAGAAGCTGCTCTCATAAGTCGTAGCCTTGTGTATCTTAGTGCGCTGAATAAGTTATATGTATCTACGCCGGTAGGGGCTGATATTATTAGTTCAAGAGGTGGCGGACAGAATTATGTACATGGTGGTTCATCACTTCAGGAAATGATTGTGCCGGTCATCAAAGTAAGGACAGCAAAAGGTTATCAGGCAACAAAAAATGTAAATGTCGAACTATCTGCATTTAACTATAAGATTACAGAAGCAACATTTAAACTTGAGTTTATGCAGATGGAAGCAGTTACAGATGTGATAAAGCCAAAGTCTTTAGTTGCGTTCTTTACGGATGAGGATGGGCATAAGATTTCATTTGATGTGCCGATTATAGCAAAGGAACGTTCAACAGATGCGAAGGACAGACTTATTGTAGAGAAGTTTACTCTTAAGAGTGGAAACTATGTAAGAGGAAAAGATTACTACCTTGTACTTGCTGAAATGGATGATGAAGAGAAGGTATATAAGAAGTACAAGTATGAGATAGATATCGTGTAAGCGATATACAGCGGGAGGTGCAAAAGACGTGACAGATGCATATATTATCAGCAAAATGAATGAATATATGTTTCAGTTATCTGAGAAGATGGGAGACTGGCTAAGTAATACACTGCCAAGGATAACTAATAACTGGTGGGATGATCTGGTAATGAATCATTTGAGTGTCCTACAGAGAGAAACAGTAATAGCTAACAATATTCATGATATTAAAGGGCTTGATCTTGCGGCTATACTTAGGATATTTGACAGAAACTGGTTTGTAATAACCGGATATATATTTATCAATAACAGAGAGCGTGGATATATCCGTAAAATGCAGGAGGTTCGTAATAACTGGGCGCACATTACACCTAATGATATTACAAAGCAGAAGGTTAAGGATGATGTAAATGTAATCATTGAGCTTTTGGGCGCTTTTGGAGCAAAGTATGACGAAACAAGAAAGCTTGATGAGTTTATATATGATGTTGAGGATGAAAAGGATATTCAGCAGGAAAAGCCTGAAACTCCGAACGTATCAAAAGTTAAAGAAGTACATACTGTTAATGAAGAAATAGGAGCCGGCAGCGTTGTTACTCTTGTAAGTGATGAGAGTAAGATAGGTGCTGTTATTGGTGTGTCCGGAGATAAGTTCTCCGTACTTATTGACGGTTCGGCTCGTACTTTCTATCGTGAGCAGATTAAGCTTAAGCAGGAATCAGAGACAAAGGATTACTTAAGCTTAGAAAATGTCAAAGCAGCTCTTACGGCATATCAGATATATAATCCCGGCTCTACCAACCTTTATTCACTTAATTCAGCAAGAATTGATTTTGTACCATATCAGTTCAGACCTGCGCTTAAGATGATTAAATCTGACAGCCCAAGACTTCTTGTTGCTGATGATGTGGGTGTCGGTAAAACCATTGAAGCAGGTCTTATCTTAAAAGAACTTGAAGCAAGATCAAGTGTCAATTCCGTACTTATCATATGCCCAAGACCACTTGTCGCTGAGCGTAAGTGGGAACTTGAAATGAAGAGATTTGATGAGAACTTCACACAGTTGGATGGTAGTCAGCTCCTAGAAGCTATATCTGAGACAGATAGAGATGGCGAGTGGCCGGACAGGCATAAAAAGACAATTATCCCGTATTCGCTTTTTGGAGAAGATTCCGTGAAAGGAAAGCAGTCCACATCAAATAAGAAAAATAAGTCTCTTGGACTGGAAGAACTGGATCCATTTCCAAGATTTGATCTTGTTATCGTAGATGAGGCTCATAATATAAGAAACGCTAATACATGGGCTTACAAGGGTGTAGAACTGTTCTGTAGAAATGCTGATGCGGTTGTATTCCTTACAGCCACACCTTTGCAGAATAGTAAGAATGACTTATATACATTGCTTAACTTACTCCGACCGGATGTTGTAATAGATAAAGATACATTTGCTACTATGTCTGAACCAAATGCTTACATAAATAGTCTGCTTCGTATTGTTAGAAATCAGGGCGAAAACTGGCAGGAAGAGGGGAAGCAGGAGATAGCAAACATTCTTACGACAGAATGGGGCAGAAATGTTATTCAGCAGCATCCGAATTTTGAAACTATCTATAATTTCCTTGAGAAACAGGAAGTAACAAGAGAGGAAAAGATAGATATTGTAACTAAGATAGAATCTCTTCATTCATTTAATACGATGATTAACCGCACAAGACGAAGAGATATTGAGGACTTCTGTATCAGAAGGACAATTACTGTTACGGCACCTTTTAATGGGGTTCAGAAAGATTTATATGATTCTCTTATTGAGTTTGAGTCAAATGCTCTTGCACAGCTTCATGGTAGTAGAAGTGTAAGGTTTATGATGTGTACCATAATGCGTCAGGCTGCAAGCTGTATATATGGACTCGCTCCATTCCTTAATGATTTGGTTGAAAGAAGGCTTGGACAGATACAGGAAGATGGAGAATTATACGAGTATGATTATGCTTTAAATAGTGATGAGGAAAACTCTCTCTTTGAGCTTGCTGATGAGATTGCCGGGTTAGTTGAAAAGCTTCCTGAGAGTGATCCTAAGTTTGATAAGATGCTTGAAGTTATAAGACAGAAGCAGACGGAGGATAATAATAGGGTTATTATCTTTAGCTCCTTCCGACATACGCTAAGATATATCAATAAAAAACTTGTTGAGAACGGCATAAGAGTAGGACAGGTAGATGGTTCTGTTTCGGATGAAGATAGATTTAAGATGAGACAGAGATTCCTTCTTGAAAGAGACCATAAAGATGCGATTGATGTACTTCTCTTTAGTGAGGTGGGTTGTGAAGGATTGGATTATCAGTTCTGCGATACTATGATTAACTATGACCTTCCTTGGAATCCTATGAGAATCGAGCAGAGAATAGGTCGTATCGACAGACGTGGTCAGAAGAGCGATACCGTTAAGATATACAACATGATTACTGATGATACGATAGATTCTGTTATCTACAACAGATGTCTTAGTAAGATTGGCGTTTTTGAAGACAGCATCGGTGACTGTTCTGAGATACTTGGAGATATTACTGATCAGATCATGGAGATTATGTTCAGTTCCGAACTTACGGAAGAAGAACGTCATATGAAGATTGAAAAGATGGCTGATAATGAGGTTATGAGAGTTCAAGAGATGAGAAAACTTGAACAGGATGAAAAGACTCTCTTTGGATTTGACCTATCTAATTATATAGCCGATAAGGATGTTCAGGAAGCTGAAAATGAATGGATTTCACCTGAAAGCATCAACAATATGGTTAATGTATTTATGGATGATTTCCTTGGAAAAGGTGAGTATCTGAGAGGTAAGCAGGAGATTAAGACATTGAGGTTATCAGCTGATAAGAGACAGATGCTTCTTAACAACCTGAAAGAACTTAAGATTGTTAATAACAATATAGCAAGTAAACTCTGGACCGCATATCTAAAATCGGATAAGCAGGCTTTATCTGTTACATTTGATAGTGCTACAGCCAAGGATAACAGAGATGTTGCGTTCTTCACACAGATGCATCCATTTGTTGTTCAGGCAGCACAGTACGAAAGCAGTAAGTTCCCATGTGAGATAGGTATATCTGTATCAAGTGAAGATATACCTGCAGGAGATTATGAATTTCTAATATATGCATGGAGATACGTTGGACTTCGACCTGATATTAAGCTTATGGCTATCAGTGAGAATGAATACGTCCAGAAGAATATATTATCAATCATTCAATATGCCACAGATGTAGGCGTAGATGCTGTTGCTTATGAAAGCAAGTGGGATGATATGGATAAGCTTCACTATAAGAGATGGGTGGAGATAAAAGGAAAATATACAAGTGATGTGAAAGAAGAGTGTGATTATCGTATAGAGCGATTATCGCAGTCATTCCACCAGAGAGAGCTTATCATTAGAGGGATGATACAAAATGCTACGGATGAGAAGATTATCCGTATGAGAACTTCGCAGCTTACTAAGCTCAAGGTTGATTATGAGAATCAAGAAAAAACAATGCAAGAAACTTTATCAAAAGCCGATATACATACGAATCTACTCGTGAAAGGGGTACTTCATGTAGAGTAGACTGCATAGGAGAAGGATTATGGGAAAGATAGATTACAAATCTATATATGACAATAATAAATTTGAATGGCACGCTATGACGGAGCATCCTGAGAAGTATGAAGCACTTCTCGCAGGACATTACTCGGACAGTAATCACTTTGTATATGAATTATTGCAGAATGCTGAAGATGAGAATGCAACCAAGGTTGTAATTGAATACTATCCGGACAAACTTATCTTCTATCATAATGGTGATCCGTTTGATGAAGGAGATGTAATAGGTGTCTCATCTATGCTCATGGGAACGAAGGATAAATCTTCAGGTCAGACCATAGGCAGGTTTGGAATGGGATTTAAGTCTGTGTTCAAATATACATATCAACCGGAGATTTATTCTGATAATGAGGCATTTAGAATTGAGAGTTATCTTTTACCGGTTGAGCTTAAGGATAATTTTGCTCCTGATATGGAGAAAAGACTGTTAAATGATAGGATGAAGGGAAAAGGTGGGTTTATTCCATTTACGGAAAGTGACCATATCACGAAGATTATTATACCATTCAAGAAAAAAGATGAAGATGGAAAACTGTATTCTGTACCAGGGAAGGATGTGCTTGATAAGCTTCAGAGCCTAAACGGAGAAATTCTTTTATTCCTTTCTTCAATCAGGAATCTATTTTGGATTGATAGGTCTTCAAACAGATATGCAATGATCACGCTAAAAGAAGACGAGCTTGATGAAAGACTTGTGACTTGCAGGATTGAAGGAAGTGGTCATAACGATAAAGAAGAGATTAGTAAGTATCTTCGGTTTAAGAAGACATTTGACCATGAGAAGATGTCGGATGCTGAGGTAAGCGTTGCATATAAGCTTAACAGCCGAGGTGATAATATAAATGAACTGAAAGATACGGATATGTGGGTTTATTTCCCTACGAGAGATAATACAAATCTTCCGTTTCTTATTCATGGTTCATTTGAAACAGCAGTATCGAGAGAAAAACTGATGACACCATCAGCTTTTAATGATGCGCTGTTTGATAAATTAGGGGATCTTATAGCAGAATCCATGATTACACTGAGGAATAAGAAGCTTATTACTCAGATGTTTATTCGTCGTACATTGATGCAGGCATTTAAGGATGAAGAAGAGAATAATACGATTCCGGGGCTTAAAGAGAAGGTTACAAACGTATTCCTAAAGGAAGCTATATTCCCTAATCGTTTGGGAGATTATGCTAGAGCAAAAGATTTGCGTATACCTGTTCCTCATGAGATAGGTACTTTTAGAGACAGACCACTTTTTGCTGAGAGTTTTGATAATGTACCAAGGTTTGTTTCTATTAACAATGAGAGAGAATCCTACTTTATGGAATATTTCATCTGGCTTACAGATGATCTAAAGGTTAAGCAGTTCGGACTTATAGACTGGGCTTTTAATCTGAAGAGGATTGGTGGAAGAACTGTTGATAGTCACGGAAAGAACTATGAGGACTTATTAGATTTTTATAGATTCCTTTCTCATAATACAGAGAAGTTTTACGATTCAGGTGTTGAATATTCAAGAGGTGGAGCTTACGTATCAACCATAAGGAGACAGCTTCCAAAGGCATGGGAGATACTCAGAGAAACACCAATCGTACTGAATGCCGATAATAAGCTTGTGCCTGCGTTTACTGACGGTCAGGAACAGCTTTATCTTTCATCATCAAGTAATTATAAACAGATCGTTTCTTCATCAATAGTTAAACGTTCGGTAGCTGATAGCTGTAAGGGTGTACTTGTTGATGGTTTCCAATTAACTGAGTTTAATAATTTCCAGTTCGTAAAGGAAAAGATTCTCAGAAAATATGCGTCCGATTCTGATCGTATCAACTTCGATAACGAAGATGATTTTATTCCGGAATACATAGAGGATATGAGACAGCTGCTTCAGCTTATAGCTTCAGTAGATAGTGAAAGTGAGCTGAGAGAGATAAAGGAACTTGCTAAGGATGCTTATATAATTAAGATTGAAGCAGAAGGTGATACTTTTGCCTGCCCTGGCAGCACAAGTCTTCCAGTGTCTAAAGAAGGCGTAGACTTAAGAGATTATTATGCACCATACATTTTGTATGATGAGGAATATGACTTTGAAATAGATTTCGTGGATGTAGACTTTTATCAGGAAAATGATGTCTCTATAGATTCATTTGATAAGCTTGGTGTAACCATAACCCCATTTGAGGATGGAATCAGAAGGCAGGAAGGACATGGAGATGGTTACTGGACAGCAAAGGGTGAGTTTTGCCCGAGGGCTGATATAGATTACTGCGAAGATGTTTTGGAATACATTGAGAATGAATTTGATACTGAACTTGCAAAGAGAAAGTCAGCTGCATTATTAAAACTCCTTTTATTAAACGCAAGAAAGTTAAAGGGATATGTCAGCTATAGAAAATCAAATCCTTATGAGCAAGAAGAAAAGGCTAATCTACTTAACACTATATCGTATTATAGTTGGTTATTCGGTAAGGATGGCAAGGTATATACAATAAGTGATCTTTCTAAGTATGAACTGGACGAAGAGATATATGGTCCTGTTATGCAAATGAAAGAGGCATATTCTATACTCGGTTTTGTAGAAAAGGCTGCGGATACAACAGCTGATGCATTTGCTATGGTTGACAGTATGCCAAGAAGAGATAAGGTTATTCTGCTAAATCAGTTAGCAAGAAGTCTGGGTAAAACTGTTACAGATAGTGATAACGCCTATGACGAGGAAGAGAGCTTTGATGCTATTGCGTGGGCTTCAAATGATTTTCCGATTCATCGTGTAAAGAACATAGATAACCTTGTAAGGCATGTAAGAGAAGAGTTTTTCTGCGCTGATCCTATAACTTATAAAGAGGTATGGCGTAGTATAAGAATCAGCAAATCTTCGAAAAATGCGAGAGCTTATGCGATAGGAATGTATACAAATGATGATAACGTAAAGCTATGTCAAATATGCATGAAGCCTACAGATAATATGGAGGCTGTTGAGATATCCAATTTTGGTATGGAGCTTCCTCAGATGAATATGTGTCTTTGCCCTAATTGTGCGAGCAATTACAAAAGGATTAGAGATGTAAATAAAGAGGATTTTAAGTCGAAGATGCTCAATGCGTTAAGGAGTATCGATTCAAGAAGCGAAGCAGACTCATATGATATAAAGATAACTGGTGATCTGACAATTCATTTTACACAAACACATATAACTGAAATACAGACGCTGCTTCAGCTCATAGAAGAATATGGTCTGCCGAAGGCTGATGGAGAAGAAGCTTTTGGAGCCTTAGGGAATGAACATCAGAGGATATCGACGGTAAGAGTTTCAGGGAGAGACATATTTGCAGATGAGGAAGTAGCTGCGACAACCGAACCCGAGGAGATTGTTGTAGAAGGATGTTTTATTACATATAAGAAACAGGACGGTTCAGTATATGACAATACTGTTCAACCTGACAAGTATCCACTTCATAAAGCGTTCATTGGAAGAAAGGTTGGCGATGAGATAAGATTTAACGGAAAGAAATATGTTGTTACAGGCATATTGTAGAGAGGTGCTTGTTATTGTTTAATATATGAGTTTAAGACTTGCATGACATAATGATAGTTGGTGGTAAAAATGATTTCGCTATTAGATGATTATAATGATTTTATTGAATATTTGGCAAAACTTGATGAGAATGATTATGATGCTATGGATAGGGCAAAAAATAAATTTAAAGATGTTACTATTATGGGAATACATTTGGCAGCTTATAAAGATCCTGAGAGTGTTTTAAAGAATGGTCTAATCCCATATTCTAATGATATGTGCTTCAATAGAAAACTTCTGATAGACAGATTAGAGTCTTATGGATATCCTAAATCAGATATAGATATAATTGTTGAAGGTTGTATGAAAGAATTACAAAAAGCAAGTGATAGGTATAGTAATAATATAGTTAACAAGGTATGCTTTAGTTTTGATGAAGCGTGCATTTCAACAAGCTCTAGAAGTGCGTTTTTGGATTATTTGGGTGGAGAATTGGTATGTCGATTTTTACATAATAATAACATTTCATCTATAAATGGTGATCCTTATGCTGTATATGCTGCTATACCGTTTGAGAGATTATCTGATACTGTTATAGGATATATTGTTAATATATGTAAAGGTAGAGTAGAAAAGGATGAAATAAATGCATCAAATTACACACTGGATTTTTCCGTTGAAGGTATTATTGAACCAGAACTTATAAAGCTGGTAAGGAAAATTTGAGATTATAGTTATTTGATTGAGTGAAAGTTATGTAAGCTATTATGGTAAAACTGTCATATATTCTTGCGCAGCTATATGAGTATGAAAGTATTATTACCAAGACGTTAACAGTGGAAATTTGAATAGTATTGATTGAACTTATGATTAGTTTTAGATTGTTTTTCTATGAATTCTAAGGATTCTGTGTTTAAAGTGTTAGGGGGAATAATTATGTTAGGAATAGAGTTCTCTACATGGACGAGCATCTGTTCTGCATATCGTTTAATTGGGGAAGGTGCAAAGAAAGCATCACTACAATGGTTTCCGTTTACGAATTTGTCTGAGAAAGATTGGGATTATTTGACAGATAGAGATTTTTATGAAATTTATATAAGAAATGCTTCTTTTGTTTTTTTGGAAAAAGCAATGCATCAATCTGAGAATTATATTCAGAAAAGTGATGGAAGTTTCAGAGATGCATCTTTGGTCTCACCTTTATTATATTTAGTTCTCCAAGCTATTGGTTATGAAATTGCAAGAAAATATGATTCAAAAAGAGCAAAAGATATTTCTGTCTTTTATGCAGGCAATTATGATGAGATTAACGTTAGGTATAAAAGGGAATATGATGCCTTTTTTAAAGAAATAAACTCATATCAAGAGGAATACAAGTATTATATAAAAACTGATATTACAAGTTTTTTTTCAAACATTAATTTGGATAAGCTGGTTGAAAGAATCGACTGTGTTTGCAATGAGGATGAAGCTGTTTTTTCTCAATTAAGATTACAAGTGTATAAAAGAATACTTGAATATTCTGGAGCTGGTAGGTTTCCATTGATTGAAAACAGCGTAATGTCTTCTTTCTTGGCAACAGTAGTTTATCTGGATCAAGTGGATTGTGATTTATATGATTTTTTGGAACAAAAAATAGATTCAATAATAGATTTTAAGATGATTAGATACGTTGATGATTTATATATTCTTTTGTCAACAAAGGGTGATAAAGATATAGCAAAGGCAACATACAATGCAGTAAGAAATGAATATTCCTCAATATTGAAGAACTGGGGACTGTCATTAAATTCGCGCAAATGTAAACTGGGACTAACAATTGATATAAATCAGGACTTGAAAAAGTCGTTGTATGATGAATTCTATAACGGAGAAAAGCATAGTATTGAGGAATTGTTTGCTGGTTCATTAGAATGTTTTTTAGAAAAACTATCGATAATTGTGGAGAAAGAATGTTTGGATGTTGAACAATATAATGATTTGATTGATGAACACTTTTCATTTGAAGATATTGAGTTTACTCCTGCAGAAGTGTTTAACTATTTTGTTTATGAATCAGATTCGCAGGTTGAATCTAAAAAAGTTTCTGGTTTGATAAAGAGTATTATACAAAAAGACATTTCGGTATTGTCACTGGATCCAAAAAGATTAGGGGTAATGGTGATGAAAACGCATAACGATTCAGCTATTAAGGCCACGTTGAATGAGCTTTTTAAGAGGTATAGGTCGGATGTTTGGAATTCATATGATACTACTATTGCTATATCTTATTTAGTACAGAGTGAGTTTAAACATATTGATTTGCTTTCTATACTTAGAAAGCAGGCTCCAAGTTTGCATAGATACTATTATAATAATTGCCGTACTAGTTTTGTGAAACAGTTTAATTTGGGTGCAGCAAGAAATAAAGAAACATTTTATAAAGTGATAAAAGAAGATTGGAAAGCACATTATCTTTATTTTATGTATTATACAGAAAGAACTAAGAATAACAACCTTACTGCATATGCATATTTTAAAAGTTTTTTTGATCGCGTGACAGCCGATTTAGATTATGTAAATAGGTTATACAATGGGGAAAAGATAAAACGTCCGAATTACAAGGCTTTTTATAAGGAAAATATTTTTTTGAATTTTTATGCTAATATAGAGGGAAGCGATACAATTATAAAAAAAGCTCATGAACTAAGAAATGGGAATCCGGTTTCGCACTCTTCTGCAAAAATAATAGAGGATGATAAGACAAAGGATTACATATACCGTACTATTTCTGAATTAAGCATGGTTTTGCGAAGATATGTTGTTACGGAAAAAATATATTTGAAGGTATAAGTTCTTGAAATTGATATCCGGTATTGATGTTATTTGGTAGTCATATTAAGAATGATTTATTGAAGTATAGAAACGGCTTACTATGGAAGGACAACATTGTAATCAGCGTTGGCCTCTTTATCTATTTCGGAGATTCTGAGACTTGAGAGAACGTGGATAAGGGAACATTAACCAAGACCAAAGAGATGTTTGATGATATGCATATGAGGAAGATTGATATGGCAGATGAAATATTTGTTATCAATGTTGGTGGTTATATAGGCTATAGCACACGTTCTGAGATCGTTTATGCTATTTAACATGGTAAGAAGGATCGATATCTCGAGGATTTATAATTGATGCACTTAATGTAGGTGAAAATGAAAGGTGGTTTTTCTTATGAGTATTTGGTTGTTTAGAGGCGGAAAACATGGGGAATTTGAAACTAAATATCTTAACGATAAGCGTATTTATTTAACGTGGGATGGACTAAATATAGATTTGTCAAAATATCATGATCGAGATAAGCTTTTTAAGAAACTAATTGAGCTTTATGAAGGTGAAAACCCAAAAGCCATTAGAAATTGGGCTTCTCAAATTTATCCAATTGCACATCGTATGGAAATAGGGGATTGGATAGTACTTCCAAGTAAGCTGTCCAGCACAATTCACTTTGGTAAGGTCATTGGTGACTATACATATGACGGTGAGGCTGATAATCCGTATTATCATTATAGGGCTGTAGATTGGTTTGCTACAGATATTCCAAGAAGCAACTTTGATCAGGATATATTGTATTCATTCGGTGCATTTTTGACTGTTTGCCAGATTACTAGAAATGATGCAGAGAAAAGAATCAAGGAAATGGCAGCGAATGATTGGAAAGTAAAATATAAGCCACAGAAAGTATTCGCGGATGCTGATGATATAGAGAATGTATCGCAGACAAATATTGAAGAAGCATCAAGAGATTCTATTTCAAAGTACATTATTCAAAAGTTCCAGGGATACAAAATGGAACAGTTAATCTCTGAAATATTGAGGGCAAAAGGTTTTACTGTTTATCACAGCAAGCAAGGCGCTGATGGAGGAAAAGATATACTTGCGGCTGGTGGAGAAATGGGATTTGGCTCACCAAAGATTTGTGTGCAAGTAAAATCGCACGACACACCGGTGGATCGTCCAACGTTGGATCAGCTTGGCGGAGTAATGAATAAAGTTGGTGCAGAATATGGTCTTCTCGTATCGTGGAGCGGATTTAAGAACAGTGTTGAACAAGAACGCGGAAATCAATTTTTCAAGATTCGACTTTGGGATGCAAACGATGTTATTGATGAGTTGTTTGATAATTACGATAAGCTTAGTCCGGAATTACAGGCAGAAATACCGCTTAAGAGAATATGGATGTTGAGTAATGATGAAGATGAATAGGTAATATATGATAAAAGATTTTGATTGATGCAACAGCTTTATTTGAGTGATTATAGGAAGTGCTACATTTGATAAAAAACGATAATGAAAGAAAAAAGAAATCTAGAGAACAAGAATGTTTTGAAAAAGTATTGAGATGCCGCTCGGTTAAAGGCAAATTTGCATCTGACATATGTAAGATTTTTATTGAGAATAAAGCCTGTATTGATTATAGTGGTGAACGCCCTGATATTATTATCAATACTGATAATGAAATAATCGGGATTGAGCATTGTAGTATTGATATGCTGTTCAAAATAAAAAAGAAAAAAGCTCAATCTATGATTGGTATTCAGCAGAGTAAAGGCGAAAGACTTGTTGATAAATACAAGGATAAAGATCTTCTTGAAGAGGATATTAATAATGGTACTGCTTTGAAACCACTGCTGGATATGGTTGAAGAACGATTTGAACATTATAACAAGTTTAATTATTCAGCATTTATTAATAATTTCTGCAGAGTGAGTAGAGAACATAACGATAACTGTAAAGATTATCGTGAACGAATGAAGAAAATGTCTTTTGGAAAAGAATATTCACTTGCCTGTTTGATAGAGATTCCGTATCCAAAGAAAACTATTTATCAAATTGAGGATTCAAAAGGTACTAGAGTTCAGGCTATAAAAGGAGTTCCGATTACATGGGATATGCTTAGCATTATTCAGAATATGAAAGGTTTTGATATTGTTATTATTTGTTTATATTGCTTCGATAACCCGAGCGATGATAAAGATATAGTATGCTATTATTTTCTTCCTCGTGCTGTCAAAGAAGCGATAAAGCAACAAAGAATAAAGCCTGTAATATCCTTTGACTTGACAGGAAAGATGAATGTCAAGTTTTTAGATAAATATGAATTTGGTGAGGGAGAAATTACATTTTATGCAAAAGCATCTTTTGATAATAAAAAGCATTAATTAAGCAAATATAAAAAGGAATTTATTGGAAATACTGTAAAGAATTTGGATACGAAGTATTATGATTACTTAAAGGATAAGCTTTTGGGTGAGTATTTGACATTTGGTTTTATTGAGGAAGATAAAATACAGTGATTGTTAGATCAATGTGAGATAATTAATTTCATTGATATTACGAAAAGGAGAATTGTATGTCTGCTTTTTATAGTTCATATTCTGGAGTTTATAGTGATGAAGCTTTCCTTGCCGGTAATGTTTCTGCGGTATGTGATTATACATTAGTAGAAATATTGCCGCGTTATTGGGCAGTTGAAACAGATGTTTTTAAATCAAATAAAGCTAATATATGCGAAAATATAAAAACAAGATTAAAACAGTATTTGCCGGAAGATTTTGATGATACTGTTTTAAAAAACATTGATGGAATGGGTTTTGAATTACAGGAAATAAATGAACCTTTTTCGGAATACTTTAAGAATTTGGCTGATTCATATAAAACGAAACATAATCTTTGTGAAAAACAAAAAATCGATGATTTTTTTTCGGCCGTAAAATTTCAGCTGGGAGAATATATTAAGATTTATAAAATGATAAATCCTATTAAAGGTGTTGTATCTGTTTTATCAGAGTTTTATACATATATTATTTTTGATGTGGTTTTTGTTGAGTATAAGAATTTCATGGTAATGATTGTATTTGGATCAGATGAATAATTAAGAACTATTTTTAAACCATATTGTTGGCGTATTAAATTAGTGAGGAAGTTGTATGGAGGACAATTATGTTTGAGAAGATTGAATACATAGTAAAAAGAATAGATGGTGATTATGCCTACCTTGAGAACGTCAGTGAAACAGATGCGGAAGAAAAGTGTGTGGCACGGGCGTTGCTGCCGGCAGAGATTTCAGAAGGTACTGAGCTGGTGTATGAAATGCTGGAGTATAGCATCAAATAAAAGCGGAAATGAAAAAAATAAATCATGGTCATCGAGGATGGGGCTTAGTAACAGTTTTTTGTGTGGGGATTTGTAAAGTTATGAAAAGTGAAGAATCAACGACACTGGATTACTACAATAAAAATGCATATAAATATGTCGATGGAACAATAAATGTAGACTTTGAAAATGTCCAAAACAAATTCATTTCGTATCTACCAAAAGGTGGAAGAGTTTTGGATTTTGGATGTGGCTCAGGAAGGGATACAAAGTATTTTATTTCTAAAGGTTATGATGTTGATGCGACAGATGGTTCTGAAGAACTATGTAAGATTGCAACCGAAAATACAGGAATCAAAGTAAGACATATGTTGTTTTCCGAGCTTGATGAATATGAGCGATATGATGGAATTTGGGCGTGTTCATCGATTTTGCATTTGACGAAGTTAGAATTGAAAAATGTATTTGATAAAATGTTACAGGCAACAAAAAACGGTGGATATATCTATATGTCATTCAAGTACGGAAAGTTTGAAGGATATCGCGATGGTAGATATTTCACTGATTTTACTGAAGAATCTTTTGATGAATTTATTAGTGATTTTACCGGTGTTGCGATAACGGAAGAATGGGTTTCATCGGACGTTCGTCCGGATAGAGGTAACGAGAAATGGCTGAATTTGATACTCCAAAAATTGAATGTGCGCTAAAGCTTGACGGTAAATATTATAACAATCTGGACATTGAGGGCTTTTCATATATGATGAAAGATCCGTCGTATTGTTATAAATTCTATTGGCTTGAGGCGATAGTTCGGCTTGTGTCGGAGGGTATTGAGAGTACTACATTTGACGCTGTGATTAATGAAATGATTTGTAATGCATGGTATTCGGTCAGAGAGTTTCATATACATTTAAGCGGAATTCAAGCCGATGGACAAGTTAGGGACGGATTGGAGCGTGCAGTAATCAAACTGTCAGAACTTAGTGATCTTCCGGCAAATGCTTCAAAGGTGGAGATAAAAAATGCAATTAAAAAGTATGAAGCAGAGTTAAAAGAATCCAAGGAACAGCTCACAAATATGGTTCCATACCGTGCTCTTGCCGGATTCTTTTTAAAAGACGGAAACCCTGTCGACTGGGGAAGCGTTCGAAGATTAACTGCATATATTCAAAGAATAAACAGCAATGTTGTACTGTTGCCATACATTTTGGGAGATTCAAGCAAGCTAAAAAAGGAAATATTTTTTCAGCCGGATTGGATAAAAATGATTCAGGATAATACAGTTTCAATACTTGGATGGATACAATATGAAAAGATAAAATGGTTGCAAAACAACAATCCTGAGGTACCGGGACTGGTTTATAAACTTGCGCCTATGGATGAAAAGATGCGTAAGCTTAATAATGTACATAAGTTGTGGGATGGCATTCTGGAATGTTGTGAAGTGAGAGATATATTTACCGGTGAGGCGGTTACATCAAAGAAATATGATGTGGATCATTTTATTCCATGGTCCTTTGTAATGAATGACGAGTTATGGAATTTGATGCCTATGGACTCATCGTTAAACAGTTCGAAAAGCAACAGGCTTCCAAAATGGGAACCGTTCTTTACAAGATTTGCAGACAACCAATTCATTTTATATGAGCATATTCATAATAAGGATTCTATTCATAAGCTGTTTGAGGCTTGTTTTAGAGATAATCTTCATTCTATATGGGCAGGGCAGGAGCTATATCGTAAAGGTAATTCCAAAGAAGAGTTTTATAATATACTCCAAAAGAATATGCAGCCTGTTTATGACTCTGCAAGACGGCAGGGCTATGAGGTCTGGAATTGGGGGTAGTGATGTTTGCGGTTTGAACATTAAAAAATAATATGAGATTTATTACATGGAGAGCAGACACGCACGTGGAAACGTGTGGAGGGCTGCTCTTTTTTGAATGTTGACTGGTCTGTTCTGAAATTGTCGAGCTCTATCAAAATAGTGGTTGATTTTTTTCTGTAGTATGATAGAATCTATTATAAATATAGATAGTACGCGATAAATAATTTAAACTGAATGCAGTATGTTTGTTGTTGAATAGTTTATTTATTTAGGAATTATATGAATTAGTGTTGTGTAACGGTTAAGGAAAATACTTATTGCTTTATACTATATTTTATAATAAAACTTTTTTTTAATATCAGTATATGAGACGGTGTAGTTTTTTTGTAAATATGGAGGAAAATTGAATTTAAATGGCAAAAATGAGAATGTCAACTTTTATTAAAGAATACGCTGCTTCTATCAATAGGGGCGATGCTGCTGCATTTATTGGTGCGGGAATGTCGGTTCCATCAGGATTTGTTGATTGGAAAGGATTGTTGTCTGATTTGGCGACTGAAATAGGACTTTCTATTGAAAAGGAGGAAGATTTACTTGCTGTTGCACAGTATTACGTAAATGAAAAAAATAATCGAATAAAGGTAACTCAGACAATAAAGGATGCGTTTTCGCAAGCAACTCAGGAAAATAAGAGCGTTTCTGTTTTTTCAAAGTTGAATATTAAAACGGTTTGGACAACCAATTATGATCATGTTCTTGAAGAAGCGTATGAATCTATCGGGAAAAGAGTCGATGTTAAAAAGAGTAATAAAGATCTTGTTTTGTACGATGATGACGCCTCTGTATGTATTTATAAGATGCATGGTGATGTTTCTTGTCCGGAAGAAACAGTTATTTTAAAGGATGATTATGAAAACTATTTTAATTCGAGAAGAGGATATGTAACTACATTAAAAGGACATTTGCTTTCGAAAACATTTCTTTTTGTAGGATATAGATTCGCGGATCCTGATATAAATAATATATTGAGTTGGATAAGACAATTATCTGATGGAACAAAGAGAAATCATTATTGGATTACAAAACGTGTAAGTGAAAGTGATGAAGATTATCAATATTTACTTGGAAAGCAAGACCTAATTATAAATGATTTAACTAGATATGGAATAGAAACAATATTAGTTGATAGCTACTCAGATATACCAATAATATTTGAAAAACTGTATCGTGAATGTAATAGAAAAAACATATTTATTTCAGGAAGTTGTGATTGCCCTCCTGATTCTTGGGATAAACAAGATGTAGATACATTTGTAAGTTCTTTGTCAGAAGTGTTGGTAGATAGTAAAATGTGCATTACTACAGGATATGGATTGGGTATAGGGAGTAGCGTTATTTCCGGTGCCTTAAGGGCTATAAATAAAAATAAATATGCACATTTTGATAAATATCTAAAGATGTATCCGTTTCCGCAAAGTGTAAGTAATCCCCAAAAGGAATGGAATAATTACAGACATTGCATCGAGGAAAACTGCGGAGTTGCAATTTTTGTTTTTGGAAATAAAAAAACAGAAAAAGACGATATTATAATTGCTGATGGTGTCATTAGTGAATATGAGATAGCGAAGTCAAAAGAATTAGTTCTTATTCCTTTGGCTTTTACTGGATATGCAGCTGAGAAGATATATAAATATATGGTTGATGAAAAACAAAAATATCCGTATTTAGATGGATTTTGGGATAGGTTAGCCGAGCGACAGAGTGTAGAAGAAACCGTTAAAATTATAAAAGATATATTGAAAAGAGCGGAGGAAATATATAATGAGTAGGAGGGTCTTTGTTTCGTTTAGATATAGTGATGGACACAAGTATAAGGATAAGTTGGATAGGATTTTTGATGTATCCACAAAAATAATCAATTGTTCAGAAACTGTTAATAGATCTCATTTGAGCGAAGAATCAATAAAACGATATTTGTACAATAAATTAAATAATACAAGTGTAACTGTGATTATTATTACACCAGAAGCTGTCAACTATCAAAAGAATATTTGGACGGGCACATATGACGATTGGATTTATGATGAGGTAAAATATTCTCTTGATGATAGAGTAGGAAATAAAACTAATGGGTTGATTGCTGTATATACAGAGGAAGCAGAAGCTTTGCTAATGAAAGTTACTGCAAATGGTAGAAAAACGATACAGCGATTTAATAATCTTGTTTATGAAAATATGATGAATATAAAACCTCAATACAAGTTATGTAAAGAAGAGGGAGTATTTGATTCACGTTGGGATTCGTATTGTTCATTGGTTTCTTGGGATGATTTCTTATCAAATTATGGAAAATATATCGATGATGCAGTAAAGAAAAGAGATATTATAGACCATTATAAAATAAAAAAAAGGATGTAATTAAGTTATGGCAAAAATAATATTTGAGACAGGATATTTTAAGAAATATGGTGCTTCTGAACTTAGAAATTATTATATTCCGATAGATGAGTTTGATAACTGTTTCTCAAAAAAGAAAACAACGGTTTTTATTTCTCATAAACATGATGAGTTGGATGATTTAAGTAATTTTATTAGTTTTTTAGAAAAAAATTATTCAGTTAAAGCATACATAGATGCCAATGATTCCAACATGCCATCTATTACTGGTAGAAAAACAGCAAGTAACCTGAAGAAAAGAATAATAGAATGTGATAAATTCATTCTTTTAGCCACCAATTTAGCGATAGAATCGAAATGGTGTAATTGGGAATTGGGGTATGGAGATGCAAATAAATATCCGGATAGAATTGCTATATTGCCGATAAAACCAAAGGATATTTCTTATAAGGGAAATGAATATTTAGAACTATACCCACACCTTACCTATTATGATGGTACGGAGAATTATAAAACTGGAAAGCAAATTAAAGCAGGGTATTACATTAGAAAGATAAAAGCCAATGGTAGCTATCAAATAGAGCCGTTAAAATCTTGGTTAGAGAAGTAGAACAATATACGTTCTTGACATTAATAATTAATTAAGTATATTATAACCTTACAAAGAGAGTAGGTCTGCATTGGATATGTGCGGTACACTGCTCTCACTTTCATTTATATCCCCCACAGGAGCCCCGCCATGCTTACAAAACTAAAATACAAAAACACAAATACATTTTTAATACATGGAAAATCCGGGAATATTCTGATTGATACCGATTATGCCGGTACGCTTCCGATGTTTTACAAAGCCATTAAGGAGCATAACATTTCCGTAAGGGATATCGACTACATTCTTGCGACACATTTTCACCCTGATCATATTGGGTTGGTGAGTGAGCTTATGGAGCAGGGAGTTAGATTGATTCTTATGGAATCTCAGGTGGGAGCGGTTCATTTTGCGGATGCGATATTTGCAAGGAAACCGGGACTTGATTTTAAGCCGATTGATGAGAGTGCGGCGGTTGTGCTTTCGTTTGAGGAGAGCAGAGCATTTTTTGGGAAGCTTGGTATAGACGGAGAGATTATCCGGACGCCGAGCCACAGTGAGGACAGTGTGTCGGTTGTTCTTGATGAGGGGATATGCATTGTGGGGGATTTGGAACCGCTTGCGTATCTTGAGGCTTATGAAGATAACAGGGAGCTTAGAGCGGATTGGGATAAGGTGTTGTCGTATAAGCCGGAGGTTGTTTATTATGCGCATGCGAATGAGATGAGGCTTTAGTGTTTCGCCGCCAAGTGCCGTTTTCGGTGACGAAAGCATGGGACGCTTCTTAAGAAAAACGACATAAAACAACAATATTATTCGAATATTTGAATAAAAAATTCAAAAACACAAATAATATTGTTGCAAATTGCAATTAAAAGCTTTATTATAATATTGTAACTTCGTTTCGTTTAAGAAAGGAGCAGGACTATGTTAATTCAGTTTTCTGTAGAAAATTATTTATCAATTAGGGATAAGGTATATTTAAGTCTTGAACCTTCGAAAGATAGTGAGCATCCGGAGAACCTTGTTTTGAGGGGGGATTATAAGGCCGTTAGTACCGTTGCGATTTATGGTGCGAATGCTTCGGGAAAGAGTAGTTTGTTCAAAGCTATAACTATTGCTTTGAATATGATTAGAAATTCAAATAAGCTTCAGGTTACTGATAAACTTCCGATTGTGCCGTTTAAGCTTGACAGTGAATCAAAAAATAAACCTTCTTTTTTTGAATTTACATTTATTGCGAAGGATGAAAAGAAATATATTTATGGATTCAGCGCAACAACAGATAAGGTAGTTGAAGAGTATTTGTATTGTTATAATTCGGCAAAACCGACTCTTATATTTGATTTGTCTGAGAACGAAGAACCAAAATATAATCGTGCATATAAGACGAAACTCGAAGCTGCCTATCAGATGAATACGGCAAACAAACTCTTTATTGCGACAGCAACTTCGTGGAATGCTGAGTGTACTAAGATTCCGTTTGAATGGTTGGTTGATTCGATAGATACTTTTACTGATGTGGCAAATATAAATGGACTGGCTTTTGAAAAATATCGTACGGATCAGAATAAGGAATATATTGATTTTACAAAAAAAATGTTGGAACAGGCGGATATCAATTTAGGCAGTATTGAGGTGGAGGCAAAAGAGGTACCGGAAGGTACTGCGCTTCCAATCCAAATTTTTGTTCAAGGTGAATCAGTATTACCGGATGAAAGAAAGCAATATATTGTTAAAGTTACAACGGGACATATTGTTGAAAAAGAAAATGGTGATAAAGAAGAATATACGCTTGATCTTCAAGAGGAATCAATGGGTACACAGTTGTTATTCTATTATGGTCCATTTTTTAAAGACGCATTTGAAAAAGGCAAAACACTTATGTTGGATGAGATAGATAAAAGTATGCATCCAAGCTTGGTTAAGTTTATTGTGAATCTTTTTAGAAATCCTGAGATAAATAAAACCGGTGCACAGTTAATTGTGACAACTCATGAAACAGGAATTTTAACATTAGATATGTTTAGAAGGGATCAGATTTATTTTACGGAGAAGGATTCCAAAACCGGTGTTACAGATTTATATTCTCTTGACGAATTTTCGGTTCGCAAGAAAGAAAACGTGGAAAAGGGCTATTTAATGGGAAGATATGGTGCTATCCCTTTCCTCAGGGGTGAGGAGGTGTTTTAATTGGCGGACAGACATTTTCAAAAAAAGAATAGAAACGAAGTAAAACGTCAAAGAAAACCAATGATGTTGATAACTGCGGAAGGAAAGAACAAAACCGAGAAGTTATATTTTGCTTCTTTTAATGAACAACATGGTAAATATATGATTCATTTTGTTAATTCAGGTGGAGATACAGATCCTGAAGGAATGTTGAAATCAATAAATAATTATTGGGATAAGAATGAACTTTCTACAGAATATGGTGATAAGGCATATGTCGTATTAGATATGGATTGTTTAAATGATAAAATTAAGCTTGTGAAGAAATTGCAGATAAGTGCTAAAAATGTTCGATTTATTACTTCGAATCCATGTATTGAAGTTTGGTTTATCCTTCATTATGTGTATACAACGCACCATTTTAAAGATAGCAAAGAACCTAAAAATGAAATGGCAAAATATATCGCCGGATATGAAGAAAACATGGACATATCATCAATTATACGCCCGCTTTTGGATGAAGCGAGGAAAAATGTTAAACGATTAGCCGCACATTATGAATCTATTGGGACTAAATGGGGAGATATTGATTGCAATCCAATGACGGATGTTTTAGAAATAATAAATGAGTTTGAAGTTTAATATTAAACAAAAAAAAGGCACTTACTTTCGTAAGCGCCTTTTGCTTTTATAATTTACGAATGAACTTTCTGCTTGATTACCTTAAATGTAACCATGATACCTGATGTAAACAATGCAAATATGATAAGCCCTAAAGGCGTGTTGTCACCGGTTTTCGGACTCTTTGATTTGTTTGTATCGACAGCTTTCGAACTATTTGATTCGTTTGTATCGACAGTTGCTTCTTTAGTGGCGATGATTAATGTTGCATCGGCTGAGCCGTCATCAAACAGAACTGTTATTGTGTGCTTGCCCTCTGAAAGAGTAGCCAGAAATTCAGGTTGAAGCGTAAGTATAAGGCTTCCTGATTTTGCGGTCCAGTTGTTTTTATCGGATGAACGCTTTTCAGGTACTGCCTTTCCGTCTGCCAAAATGCCGGTGAAATGCTCAAAGGTAAGGTTATTGTCCGGGGTTCGAACAAAGGTTAATTTCACGGGCTCATTGGAACCCAAAATCCATGTGTTAATAGTGGTTGTTCCGAAAGCAGAATAAGTAGCACTTGCATCTTTTTTGCCCTCGTATACGGTCAAGGCCGTTTCGTTTGATTTTGCCGGGGTGATTTCGTAGCAATTGGTGACATCCTCGTTATTTGAATTTCTAATAATAAGCTGCTTAATTAAAACTCCTGAGCTTCCGATTGTGGTTCGAGAGCCGGATAATTTGCAATGAACAACTTTATCCGTGTCTGCAAGTCCGTTATAAGTTGCATCGCCCGGGAAAAGTGGTGTGCCGTCATATTCTTTTGTTACCGGATCAGCCACAACCTCGAGATTACGTTTATTGATTGGAAAACTACTCTCAACTTTTGAAGTGCTAAGGAAGTTACGCTTTCCTGTTATGATAATTGTGGCTGTTCCGACAAATGTGTTATTTTTATATTCTACGGTGTAATCATCAGGACTTACTGCTATGTCGTTCCATTTGACGTTGAGTGCCGGAGTCAGAGGCGTGCTGTCATATGTCTGCGGTGCGACCGAAATAGTTGCTCCCTCTAAGCTTACCGGTGATATGGAGAAATTGGCAGATGCTTCTCCGATTCGCGGTGACTTAAGCTTGACTGTTACGGTAGCCTTGTTTTCTGAAACATTAACATTGGAATCGTAATCGACTGTATAATCTGTATTTTCAATAAGGATTACGTCTATGCCTTCCAGATATACATATACTTTTGGAGTTATTTCACTGCCCGTATAAGCGTAATTGTTGTTATCTAGTTCAATAAGAATATCTTCATAGTTTGCTTCGATTACCACATTATGATTAGGCATCACAAATGTTGTCTGTGTACCTTCGTCGGTTGCATTGTCTATTTCGACATCATCATCTTCACATTTCCATGAATGAAAAAATTTGCCGTCGGGCGGACAGGAAGCTGTTATGGTTACCGTTTGTCCCGGAATCGCTGTGTTGACATCAGCCGTACCGCCTTCAACGGTTACCGTATATCCTCCCCCACGTTGGTTAAGGTCGGTATCCTCCGAACCGATATCCTGCGATTCCTCAGCCAAGGCTGACGTCGGAATAAGCATCACAAACAGAACTGTGGCAAATGCAGCAAGCAGCCATAGTTTTTTTGCATTTTCTAAAAATGACAATAAGTTCTTCACTTTCGTTTTCACAATCATGTACCCCCTTTTAGTATAAAAAGTTTACTTATTATAACATAACCTACAGTGTTTGAAAATTGGTTTTTACTTGACAGTAACCCGGAAGATATAATCGTTGACAACTTCCGGTTTCTTAAGTATAGTTGAAGTAATTAAAACAAACAGACGCCCATTGCCACCGGGTAGTGGGATTAACGTCATTTCTTTACCGTTAGGTCTTAGCAGGTAGGGAAATGGCGTGTTTTGTTGTAAGGAGGTTTTATATGAAATGGTTTTATTTATTTTTAGCAGGTGCGTTGGAGATTACCTGGGCAGTAGCTATGAAGAAATCTGATGGATTTACAGTTCTTATTCCGTCAATCATTACCGTAGTGGGATATGTTGCAAGCGCTGTATTTTTGGCACTAGCCTTAAAACAGCTTTCTCTTGGTATGGCATATGCCATGTGGACCGGTATGGGAATAGTGGGAACGACATTGCTCGGAATAATCCTTTTCAAAGAAAAGATATCTGTTCCGCAGCTGGTTTGCATTGTTCTTATTGTAATCGGAATAATCGGACTAAAGATTTTAGATAAGGATTGACGTTAACCGGGTTGACAGATATATTGTAATAAAGGGATATCAAGGGATATTTACAAAGGAGGTAAGCATGACTTTAACAGAAAGAGCAGATAAAGCGGTAGAGCTTAAACTATCCGGAGCCTATAACTGTTCACAGGCAGTTACGGCGGTTCTGGTAGATCAGACAAGCTTGACGGACGAGCAACTGAAACAGATAACGGCAGGTTTTTGTGCCGGCATGGGAAATTTGGAAGCCACCTGCGGCGCACTTATCGGTGCAGGTATGATAGCCGGACTTAAGACTGAAGGAAAAGGTACATTAAAGATTACACGACAGCTTCAAGAGACTTTTCGTGAACGTTGCGGAGCCATAAAATGTAAGGATTTGAAAACTGTGACAGACGGGAAGCCATTGTGTCCTTGTGAAGATTGCGTTCGTAATGCGGTCATGATATATGGAGAAATAATGGGCTTATCATGAACAAAAAAAGGTAAGAGCTGCCAAGGTGCTTGAATCGGGTAGCCAAGAAGGAGAATAGACGATGTCGGTAGAAAATGGTGAGTGGATCATGCGAGGGCTTGATTGGGATAATCCTTATCGTATCAAGACCTGGCAGGAACTCGTGAATTGGATAAATGAGATTGGATTTCTTCCGCTTTTTGGAAATGAGGTTGAGGGTTTTTCTGCGGAAGAGCACACTTCGCCTGATTATTGGTGGACGGGAAATCTTCAGGAGGATCCATGGGAGTGGAGACAAATCATAGCGGCAAGCCATCAGGTGGCATATGGTAAGTTCTTTGGAAACAAAGCGGGATTTATCAGCTTGGAATGGCTGCCTTACTTTGTTAATTTCAGACGTTCGGGATATGACTTTGATTCGCGATATCAGGACGGCCTTGCCGAACGAAGAGAGAAGAAAATTATGGATTATTTTATTGGTGAGGATGAAGAGGGAGATTTGGTTTTTAAAAATGATCGGATATTGTCAACGGAATTAAAGAAGATGGCGGGTTTCGGGAAAGGCAAAGAGAAAAATTATCCGGGTGTTACGACCGGACTGCAAATGAAGACTTATCTTGTAATCGCAGATTTCCAAAGACGTCGCAACAAACGCGGTGAGGAATATGGCATGGCTGTATCAATCATGCTTCCGCCGGAATCTATCTGGGGATATGAGACGGTGACGTCGGCATATTCCGAGAAACCAAAGGACTCGTGGAATAAAATATTTGAGCATGTAAAAGACATGTACCCGACCGCTGATGATAAGGACATAGTCAGCTTAATCGGAAAAGCTCCGAATTAAGTGACAAAAACAAAAAGACAATGACCGCAACCAAAGAACCGAAGAAACAAAGAAAGGATTAGAAATGTCGGAAAAGAAAGCAGTTATAGTAATTGATCTCCAGAAGGATTATTTGTGGAGCAAGAGAAAATCAATGTTTACTTATGATACTGATAAGCTTATAGGTAATGTCAATTCTGCAATCACAGAATACAAAGAAAAAGGGTATGACATTATATATATCAAACACATCCTACCCGGGTTATTGTGGGGCGTTGGTTTCTCAATCAAAGGGACAGAAGGCGCGGAATTATATGATGGACTTGAGATTGTATCAGAACTATGCTTTGAAAAGAATAAATCGGATTCTTATACATCAAGAGACTTTCGCAAACATATGGAAAAGACCGGATACACAGAGGTTGTTTTGATGGGACTGGACGAATGCGGTTGTGTTGGCGCCACTGCAAAGGGAGCTGTAAAAACAGGCGCAAAAGTGAGGATGCTTGAAAAATGTATTGCGAGCAGATTTCCTGAGACTAAAATTCTAAAAATGAGAGAACAGTTAAAAAAAGCGGGCGTAGAATACATATGATATTTTAATTTCCGAAATCAGATGTAACAAGCTGCAAAAACTGAGCAGGATCATGCACATAAGATTTGCTCTGAGAGTAATCCTCTTCAGAGGATTCCCATTCTCCGATTACTTCTATATCGGTATAAATGATAAGGTTGCCGCTTATATATACAAATCCCTCGATTGAAGCATCACATACACCGCTTAGCCATCCCTGAATGTAATTATCGCCCTGGTCTGTTATGCTGTAAAACCAGTCTTTTTTAATTTCCCTGTATACTTTAATAGCAGAAAATACATCGTCAAATACATAAAATGTGACATATTTGTAATCGTTATCTACATTGCCGGTATAATATTCCTTGAACTCGACATCATAGAGCTTTTTATCATATTCTCTTAATTCCAAACCCGTAATTTGTTCAATCTTAGACTGATCATAGAGTTCGGGAGCTTTTTCTCCTGTTTCATGATTCTTCATTATAAAAAAAACAATAAGAAAACCTGAAATGATTGCTATTACGCATATAACCGCCAATATAACTCCGATGTTTTTCTTTTTATTTGATGCTTTCATAGTATATCTCCTTTCGTTTTAAAATCCCTGTTTTTGCTACTACACCCGGTATTTGTAAAATCCCTGTTTTTGTTATTACACCTAGTATTTTCGAAATGCTTGTTTTTGGTTATTATACCTAATATACGAGCCGGAAAGATATTTTTATGGATATTTTTTTACAATATTTTGCTTGCCGGCGGGGAACCGATGCTTAGAAGAGGAGTCATAGAGGCTGCCGGAAGAGGATTTTTTCATATAAACTCGCATGGAGGTGCAGAGCCATGTCCTTTTTCACCGTATTCGGATGTGAATGTCAAAAATACATCACTTCGTGAGGCTATGCATTCGCCGCTTTTTATGGCACTTCAAAGTCAGGATATATTGATGGATGACCATGATGGCGGATGTGTTTTGTATGAAAAGCGCGAGCTTGTAGAGAAACTTATGAATAATAAGAGCTGAATAAAATATGTTGTTTGCGGATAGGGAAAAATGGTTGAAAAATCATAATGAGGGACATATAATATTCTTGTACTTTAGATTGAACCTTTGTGACCTTTCTCTATGCACGAATTATAGAAAATAAAATTTAAGAAAGGATTCGCGTTAGGAGTTTTAGAGATAATAATGAAAAGGTACATGGGGAGGAGTAAATTCATATGTTATACTCGATGGTTCCGGCGTCATTATTGATCATAAATTTAATAGTAAATTGGGAATCGCTTAAAAAATATGGACTGAATTCAAGCAAACAGGATAAGAAAAATCGTGTTTCTGTACGCTACAACTATTTTATTCTTGCTTCAGCCTGTTATTTTATAGTTGATATGTCATGGGGGCTCTTGTATGAACACAATGATATACCGGAGCTTTTTCCTTTTATATATTCGTTTACAGTCTTTTATTTTTTGTTTATGCTCCTGACTATGCTGACATGGACGAGATATATAGTTGCATATCTTGATAAGGGCGGCCGTCAAAGCGTGACATTGCTTTACGGTGTATGGATAATGTTTGGAATAGGGGTATTATGTCTTTTGCTTAACCGATTTTATCATTTTATGTTTTCATATAATGATGCACACGAATATATCGGAGAATCCGGAAGAAATCTCGCTTTTGTACTTCAGATCGTTTTTTACATCGTGCTTTCACTTAATATGATGCATGTTGCTCATATAAGTACGGATAGCCAAAAAATAAGATACAAGGCTGTTGCAGCAACAAGTATAGTTCTGGGCGTTTTTCTTGTATTTCAGATCAGTTATGCATTTCTTCCTTCGTATGCAATAGGACTTATGATAGGTATATGTCTTGTTCATTCGTTTGTTCAGTCAGGTGAGAAGAAAGAAAAGGAGATACATGATCATATCGCCTTGGCTATGGCTGAAGATTATGAAGCTATATTTTACATAGAAATAGAAACAGGAGAGTTCCTGTTATTTTCAGAAAGTCAAGAGTATATGGATATTAATATACAAACGCCCGGAAAAGATTTTTATAAAGAGTCGCTTGACTGCATTGACAAGTGTGTTTACCCGGATGATCGGGAATATGCAAAGAGCTTTTTCAACAAAGAAACGATGCTTAAGAATCTTGAAGGCAAACGTTCATTTTCGTTTAAATACAGAATTATGATAAATGAAGAACCCCGGTTTTTCCTTTTTACCGTGATACGTGAAAAAAACAGCCGGTATTTTATCTTTTATGAAAAAGATATAGAAGATGAGCTTAATGCAGAAAAAATCCATAAGGAAAATCAGGAAAATACCGTCACCTTCGGACGTATTGCCGAGGGTTTGGCTTCAAACTATGATGTGATTTATTATGTGAATGTGGAAGACTCTGCTTATGTTGGCTATGAGGTAAATAATATATATGGTCAACTGGAGATTGCTAAAGAAGGCAAGGATTTCTTTGCCTATAGTTTTGCAAATATTCCCCAGGTTGTTTATAAACAGGATTGTGAAAGTGTTGTCGAATTTATCAATAGAGATAACTTGATTTCCAAACTTGAAAATCGCAAAGATTGTAGTCTTGACTATCGAATAATTGTAGATGGCAAACCAAGGTATGCGAGGATGATTGTCAGAAAAACCAGTGATGGTACGCATTTTATTATTGGCGTTGAGGATGTTGATGCTGAGATCCTGAGAGAAAGACAGCAGCTTATAGCACTGAGGACCGAAAAAGAGCTTGCAAGACGTGATGAGCTGACAGGAATCAAAAACAAGACTGCATATAAAGAATTGGAAAAAGCTGTTCAGGCAAATATTGATAATGGTATGGATTATCTGACATTTGCATTGGTTGTATGTGATGCCAACAACCTGAAGCTTATTAATGACACTAAAGGACATGCAATGGGAGATGAGTATATTAAGGAATCGGCACGGATTTTATGCGCTGTTTTCAGTCATAGTCCCGTTTTCAGAGTGGGTGGCGATGAGTTTGTGGTATTCCTTCGCGGAAATGATTTTTCAATCAGATTTGAGCTTATGGAAAAATTGCACAGGCAGGTTCTTGAGAATAAAAAGAACGGTACAGGAGTTATTTTAGCTGCCGGAATGTCTGAATATAAGCCTGACACGGATGGCTTTGTATCTGACATATTTGAACGTGCGGACAAAGAAATGTACGAGGATAAACAAAGACTGAAATCATGAAAATATTTTATGCGGTTAATGTGTATTGATAAAAGCAAAGCTTAAGACTCTTGAGCATAGGTTGTCGGTTTGTAAGTTGGCAGATGTGACTGTAAAAATCAGTAAGGAAGTTATAATAGCATGAAGGAAATAACATATGATGAATTAAAGGAATTAAAAAATGATTCCTATGTGTTGATAGATATCAGAGATGAGGGACTCGTATCCTACGGTATGATTCCGGGAGCCGTTCACATTTTTGTTGATGATCTGGAAAACAGCAGAGCGTTTGAGGATATTTCAAAGGAAAAGAAATTGATTTTTTATTGTGAGATAGGCCGCAGGTCAAGAGAGATAGATGATACACTTGAATTTCTTGAGGGCAGGGATTGCTACAGTCTTGCCGAAGGATATGTCGGTTATATTAGGTCGGGAATGAAAAGTCAGAACGATAAAGATGAAAAAAGAAAGCGTGCGGAAGCAAGCATTCAAAAAAAATTTCATAAACAGCTTTTTTCCCCTTTTGCAAGGGCTTGTAAGACATATAAGCTTATTGAAGAGGGAGATCACATTGCGGTTTGTATATCCGGCGGAAAAGATTCCATGCTTATGGCAAAGCTGTTTCAGGAAATAAAGCGTCACAGACAGGTGAATTTTGATTTAACGTTTCTCGTTATGGATCCGGGGTACAATAAGGAAAACAGAGCACTCATTGAAAGCAATGCCGAAGCACTCGGAATTCCGGTTACGATATTTGAAAGCACGATATTTGATGCAGTGGATACGATTGAAAAAAGTCCATGTTATCTTTGCGCCAGAATGAGGCGCGGATATCTCTACAGCAAGGCAAAGGAACTTGGCTGTAACAAGATAGCCCTGGGACATCATTACGATGATGTAATCGAGACAATACTCATGGGTATGATATACGGTGCACAGATACAGACTATGATGCCAAAACTTCACAGTACAAATTTTGAAGGCATGGAGCTTATAAGACCTTTGTATCTGGTCAGGGAAGCCGATATATGTGCATGGAGAGATTATAATGAATTGCATTTTCTCCAGTGTGCCTGCCATTTTACGGATACCTGTACCACCTGCCATGAGGACGGAACAACCTCCAGCAAGCGACTGGAAACAAAGAAGCTGATTGCAGAACTTAAGAAAACAAATCCGTTCATAGAGTCCAACATTTTCAGAAGTGTTGAGAATGTCAATTTGGATACCGTGATAGAGTATAAGAAGGATGGCGTAAGACATAATTTTATGGATGATTATTAAAAATTATCGCAGCGGATTCGCAAATATGAAACATAATAAAAAGCAACATCGCACAGGATATCAATTGTGCGATGTTGCTCTTTTTTGCTTTTGTATATATTATTTGCTGATTGCACCGCTGTCGTTGTTGAAGTCCCTTAAGAACTCTGAACCGTCAGCAATATGCTCTTCTTCGTCGTTCCATGTAAGCTTGCCATCTTTATAAGTGAAAGAACCCTTGCCGCCTTCATATTCTATATAAGGTGACTGTACTCCGTTTTCATCTGTTGTTTCATTACCGTTTTCATCAAATACCGTAACAGTCTTTACACAATTGTCATATTTAAGAACACCGTTGCTGTCGAACTTACCGTGTATTGCCCAGTAATTTGACTTGAAAGCACTGTCAGGCCAGGTAACCTCAACAAGATAATTTCCGTCATCTTCCTTTGAAATGTAGATAAAACCTCTTTGTGCCACTGACTCAACATACGAACCTGAGTAATAATCATGTCCTGTTACTTCCTCATATTCTTCAGGTGAAACAGCTGCAGACTCATCAATAAGATCGCCCTGTCCTTCTACCTCGGTTGTTGCAGCGGTAGCTGCTTCGGTTGTGGCTGTGGTTGTGGCAGCTTCTGTAGTGGCTGCATTGGTTGTGGCAGAGGCAGTTGTTTTTTCTTCTTTTTTCTTTCCGCATGCACAAAGTGAACATACCATAGCAGCTATAAGACCTGTGGTTACAATAAGTTTTTTCATTCCGTTTCTTCTCATTTTATTTCTCTCCTTTTTTTATGAAAATGTTTATTAATTAATTTGTTCTTTGACGCATTATATATCAGCCTGTCAATCAGATGTCCAACAAAATTTAAAATTAAAAAAAGAATTCACTGGAAGTATAATAAATGGTATAATAACACATATCATTCAATGTTTATATGATAAATATAACTAAAAAGGAGAAGTAATTATGGGAAAAAATCCGTATGCGGGAACTAAGACAGAAAAGAATCTTTGGGAGGCCTTTGCAGGTGAATCGCAGGCAAGAAATAAATATACATATTTTGCTTCGGTGGCTAAGAAGGCGGGATATGAGCAGATTGCTGCTTTGTTTTTAAAAACAGCCGAAAATGAGAAGGAACATGCAAAGCTTTGGTTCAAGGCTCTCGGAGAGCTTGGAACCGTTGAAGAAAATCTTCTTAAGGCAGCAGAAGGCGAAAATCACGAGTGGACCGATATGTATGAAAGAATGGCCAAAGATGCGGAGGAAGAGGGCTTCACTGAGCTTGCTGCACAGTTCAGAGGCGTAGCGGCCATTGAGAAAATGCATGAGGAAAGATATCGTGCGTTGCTTAAAAATGTTGAAGCTATGGAGGTTTTCAAAAAGAGTGGTGTAACTATGTGGGAGTGTCGCAATTGCGGTCATGTCGTTGTAGGTCTTGAGGCACCTGAAGTATGTCCTGTGTGTAATCATCCACAGTCATTCTTTGAGGTTCGTCAGGAAAATTATTAATAAATGGGGGTGTTTTTTATGAAATTTTTTGTATGTGAGAAATGTGGAAATTTTGTTGAGATGATAAAGGAGTCCGGAGCGCCTATGATGTGTTGCGGCGAGAAGATGAAGGAACTTGTTCCGGGAACATCGGACGGTGCCGTGGAAAAGCATGTACCTGTTGTTACGGTTGAGGGCAACAAGGTTACCGTTACTGTTGGCTCTGCCGAGCATCCTATGGTAGAGGCACATTATATCGAGTGGATAGCTGTAGAAACCGCCAAGGGTGCACAGAGAAAGGCTTTAAAACCAAATGAAAAACCGTGTGCCGAATTTGTTTTAACAGATGATGATTCCGTGGTAGCGGTATACGCTTATTGCAATCTTCACGGTCTTTGGAAAGCATAAAAAGTTACATTGATTTACTTATGGGGAAAATTGGATAAGGAGGTTACGTATGGTTATTGATCAAGCTGCATTTAATCAAGTCGCGATAACGCTCGCCAGACATTTTGACAGTATGTACTATGTTGATATCGAAACGGGAAGTTTTTGTGAATTTACGCCTTCACGTATATTGAATTTTTTAAATATACCTAAGCAGGGCGAGGATTTCTTCACGTTATCGCATAAGAATTTGGAAAAAGTTGTTCATCCTGATGATATGGACCGTGTGCTTAAATTACATAACAAAAAATACATTATGCAAAACCTTGAAAAAAACGATTCCTATACATTATGCTGCAGACTGATATTGGATGGAAGAATCGTACACGTACGTCATATAGACATCCTGTGCGAGGATAAAAAAAATATAATCTGCTGTATGGAAAATATTGAAACGGAGTATCGTGAGAAAGAAGAACAAAGAAAGAATCTCAAGTCGGCAGAGCGCCTGGCAAGACATGATGAGCTGACAGGTATCAGAAATAAAAATGCATTTGTGGAAGAAACCCATGCCATTGACGATAAGATAAGGTCTTTCATAAAGGATTATTGTTTCGGTATAGTTGTATGCGATATAAATGACTTGAAAATGATTAATGACACAAGAGGACACAGATTTGGTGATGAAGCTATTCAGATAGCTAGCCGCATGATCTGTGAGATTTATAAACATAGCTCTGTTTTCAGAATCGGAGGCGATGAGTTTGCGGTTGTATTATCCGGTGTTGATTATGAGCAGCGTAAAGAGTTGCTTGACAGGCTGAAACTGGAGTCATTTTTAAATAAAAAAACAAGATCCGGACCTACGCTTGCCTGTGGCATGGCTGTTTATGATGCTTATTCAGATACGGGGTTTGCGACGGTATTTGAACGTGCTGATAACAGTATGTATGAGAACAAAAAAGAATATAAAATCAAAAATGCCACGGAGAACTTACGAAAATCAGTTGAGATTAACAGGCCTATCACGGATGAAAGAAAACGTAAGCTTGATAGTTTGTTCGGCGCCTTGTTTACAACCGCAGGTGAAGGCTATGTATATTTAAATGATATGAAATATGATTTTTCACGTTTGTCACTGCCGTTTGTATATGATTTTGGACTTGAATCGGAATATATGTATCATGCCGATGAAATATGGCAGGATTATATTCATCCGGGTGATCTGGATGCATATAAGAGGGTCGCTGATGCTGCTTTGGGCGGTGAAGCCGAATTTTATCCGGTTTCCTATCGTGCACGAAGGGCAGACGGAACTTACGTGACGCTTACTACAAGAGGATTCATTTTAAATGATGATGATGGAAATCCGGAGTATTTCGGTGGAATGATATTTGAAGATTAATAAAATAAGATAAGTTTACGGGAGGACAAGTTCATGAAGGCAGTTTTGCTGGAAGCGGATGCGGTTAATCACAACGACCTTTCATGGGAACCATTAACAAAGCTTATAGATACAAAGATATATGGAAATACGACCGAAGAGGACAAGTATGAACATATAGGGGATGCTGATATTTTATTTGTAAACAAGGTTAAGATAGACGAGGAAGTATTTGAAAAGTGTCCGAATATCCGATATATCGGTGTCTGTGCGACAGGCTATAACGTGATAGATATTGAGGCTGCCAAAAGACACAATGTAACCGTTACAAATGTTCCGGCATACAGTACGGATTCGGTTGCGCAGCTTACCTGGGGACTTATTCTTGAATCTGTTTGTCACATAAGCAGGCATAATGAAAGCGTACATAACGGAGATTGGACCAGATCTGAAATATTTTGCTACTGGCTTGCACCCGTAGGTGAACTTGCCGGAAAAACCATAGGTGTTGTCGGTTACGGAAACATAGGAAGAAGAGTATGCGAAATTGCAAAGGCTTTTAATATGAAAGTATTGGTAAATACCGCACATCCGGAAAAATATAATGATGATAAGGTTGAGTTTGTGGATGTAGATACCCTGTTTACCGAGTCGGATATAGTATCCCTTCATTGCCCTCAAACAGCCGAAACGGAAAAGATAATAAATAAATCAAATATCGATAAGATGAAGGATGGCGTAGTTATAATAAATGTAAGTCGCGGCGGTCTGGTGGATGAAACCGACCTGGCTGCTGCACTTATAAGCGGAAAGGTTGCGGCTGCGGGAGTGGATGTCGTTTCGGTTGAACCGATGAAAGAAGACAATCCATTGCTTAAAGCACCGAATGTAACCATAACTCCGCATATGGGGTGGGCAAGCGTAGATGCGAGAAAACGACTTGTTAATATAGTGGCAAATAACTTTAAGGCATTTACCGAGGGCAGAACGGAAAATGTTGTAAGCTAAGGAAGGATAAACGTCGAGACCTTAAAGGAGGCTCTTGAGACAGTTGAAACTTCGTTTCTGCAAAGGTATAATATAACCATAATGAGTGGAAGAAAACGGGGACTTGATTTAGGGATTTTATTTGAGAGGACGAAATCATGGCATATTATAAAATAGGCTACTTTTTACTGTTGTTGCCTGTGACGCTTTTTATGTATCAAATTGCACCCAAAAAATTAAGATGGGTTGCTTTGCTTATTTCGAGCGTGGTATTTGGCTCATATTTTTCAAAAATGTTTATAATTTATGTCGCAATTACTGCCGCAATCGCCTATGCGGCAGCTTTTTTGCTGGATATAATCAAGACAAAGACCGGGAAAAAACAAAAGGAACTTGAAAAAGAAGAACGTAAGCTCTACAAGAAAAAAGCAAAAAAACTCGAAAAGCTTGTGTGCATATGTGGAGTATTGATGGTATTGGGTATACTTTTATATCTTAAATACTATAATTTCTTTGCTGAAAATGTTAATAATCTGGCGGGAAACGGAAGAGTGTTGCTTCGCTTTAAACAGCTGGTCCTTCCTCTTGGTATCTCATTTTATACAATGCAGGCAATCGGATATGTGGTTGATGTATATTGGGATAAGACTAAAGCACAGAAAAATCCTTTGAAGCTTTTGCTGTTCTTTTCGTTCTTTCCGACTATTATGGAAGGTCCGATTGCTGCCTATACCGATGTAAATGAAAAACTTTTTGCGGGTGAATCACTTTCAATCGATAATCTTGCACAAGGCTATATCCGGGTTTTCTGGGGAGTATTTAAAAAGCTTGTTATTGCTGACAGGCTTTATGTTATCGTTACGGAGCTTTTTGATAATGCCGGAAATTATCACGGAGCTTATATGGCAGCGGCTGCGATTATTTATACAATCCAGCTTTATATGGAATTCTCGGGTTGTATAGATATTGTTATCGGTAGTGCTAAAATGTTTGGTATCAAGCTTCCGGAAAACTTCCGTCAGCCTTTTCTTGCAAAGGATGCATCGGAATTCTGGCGCAGATGGCATATATCTTTGGGCGTATGGTTTAAGACATATATATTTTATCCGGTAGCCATGTCAAAGCCTGTAAAGAAGTGGACAAAGTACGGAGGAAAGCATGTCGGAAAATATGTGACCCGTCTGGTGGAGCTTGCAATCGCACTTCTTCCGGTATGGCTTGCTAACGGACTCTGGCACGGTGCGGCATGGAGCTATATCTGCTATGGTATATATTATTTTGTTGTAATTCTTATGGAATCAGCCCTTGAACCTGTCAGAACAAAGGTTACGGGCAAGCTTAAGATAAATGATGAAACAGTATGGTATAAATGGCTAAGACGCGCCAAGACATGGATTATCATATTTACGGGAGAGCTTTTCTTCAGAGCGGAAACACTCAAGGCTGGCATAAGTATGTTTAAGTCGATGTTTAACGGATTTTCAATCGGTGAATTGTTTAACGGTTCACTTTTGTCCATGGGACTTGACAGGCTTGATTGGTGGGTTATTGCTCTTTGTATGATTGTTGTAATTCTCGTCGGTGCTTTAAGGGAAAAGCATGAGGATTTCGGTATGTGGCTTGCCGAAAGGAAGCTTGCCATAAGATGGTTTGTTTATATAGCACTTATAGTAGGTGTTATTTTACTTGGTGTTTACGGACCGGGACACGAGGAGGTGGACTTGATTTATGCAGGATTCTAAATCAAAAAAACAAAAGCTTCTTCAGACAATAGGCTTTTTTGCTGTACTCGGTACAGTGCTCGGAATATTGAATTTTATATTTAATCCGCTTCGTCTCGGTATGGTTAAATATGTTACCGAACATGACAGTTATTTTTTGAGTCTTATGGAGGAACCGGAAGATACGATAGATGTTCTTGTTATGGGCGACAGTCTGTCTTTCGGTATGATTGATACGATTGATTTCTGGGAGAAGGAGGGCATTACATCGTATATTGCCGGACAGGCAGGACAGGTGGTTCCCGAGACATATTTTGAATTGAAAAAAATAGTAAAGAAGCAGTCACCCAAGGTGCTTATTTTGGAAACAGGTGTTTTGTCACATGATTTTTCAACGGAAATGCATATCATGGTTTATCAGACCATGTATGATATACTTCCCGTGACCAAATATCACGAGCTCTGGAAAGTCATGCTCGGTGATAAAGACAGTCCTACCAAGGAACATTTTAAGGGCTTTGAGATTCGTGATACGATAGCTGCATACAGCGGTGAAGAGTATATGTTCCCTACCGAAGAAGCAGAACAGATCCGCGGTATATCAAGGTTTTATATGAAAAAACTAAAAAAGCTTTGTGATGAAAATGATATAGAACTTGTGCTTGTAAGTATGCCGTCACCTAAAAATTATAACTATGAAATCCATAACGGAATAAAGGATTTTGCCGTGGAACTCGGTGTTACCTATATTGATTTTAATCTTATGAGAGATGAGATAGGACTTGATTGGAATACTGATATGCTTGATGTAAATGATCATTTGAATTATTTTGGAACAAAGAAGACAAGCGAATGGCTTATACATTGGTTACAGGAGAAATATGATATCGAAAAACAGACTGATAATGAGGTTATAAATCGTTGGAATAAGGAGCTTGATGAGTTTAAAAATCACTTCGTTGCAGAGTGATAAATGGCTTTACTTTTTGTGGCATTAAGTATAAAATATAGTGAGTGAGTTTAGAATAAAATCAGTAAATAATATATAAGAATCTAATAAACAGGATGGAGAAAATAATGCAAAATTCGGAAAGAAACAGAAACGGAGGAAGGCAGCAGGGGACAAGACCTCAGGGGAGAACTACACAGGGCAGCAGGGGAACAACTCAGGGAACAAGACGTCCACAGGGCAGCGGAAGAGCCACTCAGGGAACAAGACGTCCGCAGGGCAGCGGAAGAACCGCTCAGGGAACAGGACGTCCGCAGGGCAGCGGAAGAATCGCTCAAGGAACAGGACACCCTCAGGAAACCGGAAGAGCCGGAGTAACGGTCAGAAGAAGAAATCAAAAAAATGAAAAAATAAATAAAGTAATTAAAATAGTTGGTTTATTAGTATGTTCAATACAGCTTTTGTTCAGTATTGTAGCAACGGTTTATGTTATAAGACTTAAGCTTGTGCCTAGTTCTTATATCATTACGGTAGATATATTGCTCTTTGTACTTTTGGCAATTTTTGTATTTATGCAAAAATGGCCTGTACCGGGAATTATAGCTACATTTTTGTCAGTAATTGTAAGTACGATTTTGGTTATAGCTTGTTTTTATATAAAGTTTACTTACAGTAAGCTTCATGATATGTCCGGTGTTGACACAAAGGTCGATAATGTAAATGTTTATGTAAGAGTTGAAGATCCTGCGCAGGAAATAACCGATACAAACGGATACGTTTTCGGTATATTGACTACGCTTGACAGAAATAATACCGACAATATCAGAAAGGATATTGAAGGATTACTCGGACATCCGATAGAAACAATCGAATTTGATACAGTACAGGATCTTGTCCTGGGACTTTACTATAATCAGACTCAGGCAATTATCTTAAATGATGCATATATGAATTTTGTTACTGATACGGAAGGCTTTGAAGATACCGAAACTAAGATTAGATCGATTTACAACAAGAGATACGAAAGTAAGATTACGGAAGAAGAAAAGAATGATGATTATCTTAAAAGTGAAGGAAGAGTATTTACGATACTTTTATGCGGTGTCGATACAAGAGGCAGTTCTATAACCAACAGTAACAGTGATACAAATATTCTTATGACAATTAACAGGGATACACATCAGATTCTTATGATAAGTACTCCGAGAGATTATTATGTACCGCTTTCGATTTCCGGTGGAGCAAAGGATAAGCTTACTCATTCCGGTGCATACGGTGTGGATGTTACGATGGATACTCTTGAGATGCTTTACGGAGTAAATGTAGAGGATTATGTAAGGATTAACTTTGACGGTTTTATAGATGTTATCGATGCACTCGGTGGAATATCAGTTTATTCTGATTGTGATTTCGTCGCTTTTGATAATGACGTAACGAATCTCGGTGATTATCCGTTCCATCAGGGCTATAATGAGGTTGATGGTGCACATGCACTTCTTTTTGCAAGAGAAAGACATGCCTTTGCAGAGGGCGACAGACAAAGAGGAAAGAATCAGATGGCTGTTATCGAGGCTATGATTGATAAGGCTTTGAGCCCTCAGATTCTTAAGAATTATACAAATATTTGGAATGAAGTGTCAGACTGTGTTGTTACAAGTATGGAATATGATGAGATTGCTGATTTTGTAAAAACCCAGCTTTCTGAAGGAACAAAGTGGGATGTTCAAAAGTACAGTGTTACAGGTTTTGATCTGATGACTACGGCATATTCGACAGGCAGCGCACAGGTATATGTTATGGATCCTGATATGGAAACCGTTAATCAGGCAAAAGAATATTTAAGACAGATTTACGCAGGTGAAATAGTATCTGTACCTGAGCAGTAGTTGGTATTTCATACAATCGGTAGATTAAGGAAGATAAGAAAGTTAAGCGGTGACTTATTGGAGGAAAACAAATGGCAGGAGAACGTCGCAGGCTTGAGCGTTCGGACAAGCGCTTTCGTTTATTTCAATATGAGATATTGATCGTTATTTCCATACTTATTGTGGTGGTTACGGTTTTGATTGATTTTGCCATTCTTAAGCGCACCGGAAGAGCGATGAAGGAAAAGGTTTCTGAGTTGATTTCCGCAAACAGCAGACAGCTTGAACTTAATATCAATTCTTATCTGGATCGTATGGAAACCATGCCCACTCTTCTTTTCTCGGATGAAACATACTATTTGTATGATGAAACCGACCCAAGAATGGATGATTATGATAAAGTAAAGAACGAAGAGATAATCAAGAACAGAATTGTTGATATAGGTCTTATGGATAACTATGTCGATTTCGGCATAGTTTATTCCGATGACCACAAGGTCGGCTGGATATCTCACGGTACTCAGGATCTTTTCACCGGTGACGAGAGTATGTATGATGCATTTTCGGCATACATAGTAAATCCTAAAAAGGAGGATGGCTGGTGTTACGGAATTAATGGAAATTCTGACCGTATATATTACATAAAGAGGCTTAACCCGAATGCTATTCTTGTTTCGTCCATTTATACAATAGAGCTTTCTTCTGTTTTCGTATATCCTGAACAGCTTGACGAGATGGTGGTAAGGCTCGTAAACGAAAAAAATGAAATAATCTTTTCTTCTGACGTGTCCGAAATCGGAAATGTTCTTCCTGATGAAATTTATAAAAATATAAAAGATGATATAGCAGAAGGTAATATGAATTCGGAAATTATTACCGATTACTATTTGATTAATACAAACAGATGCTACAACGGATGGACAGTTATATGCTCTGTTCCTACAGAGATTATCCTTGAGGAAAATGAAAGCCTTAAATCATTTACAATCGGAGTTTCTTCCATTATGGCTTTGTTGCTCTTGTTTGTTGGGCAACTGGTTATTATGAGAATTGCAAAACCGATGGACGGCATAGTTTCATCATTACAAAATAAGGCTGAAATTGACAGACTTTCCGGAGTTATGAATAAGGTTTCGTTTCAGGAAAAGGTTGAAGCTGAGCTGAAAAAAGAAACACCGGATGATTTTGGTGTATTTATAATGATTGATATGGATAACTTTAAGCAGATAAATGACAGGTTAGGTCATATGTATGGTGATCAGGTTATCATCCGCATGGGTAAACTTTTAAGGAAAAATCACAATAATCGAACCATAATCGGGCGAATTGGCGGCGATGAATTTGCTCTTTTTACAGGTTACAATGATATTTCCGAAGAAGAAATTAAGTCTGTTGTGACAGAAAAAATGGAGCATGTAATGTCGGAATTTGCCGAAGAATATGAATATGAGAGAGAACAATGTGACCTTTCGATAAGTGCCGGAGTTTTAATTAAAGAGATTGCCAAGTCTGATTTTGAGGAGTTTTACAGATATGCTGATGAAGCTCTTTATACCTCTAAGAAGAATGGTAAATCGTGTTACACATTCTTCGGAAAGGAGGATAAAGATGAATCGTAGTGCTGTTAAAATTGTGCTTATCATAGCTATTTTCCTTCTGACGGGATTGCTTATTGGCAAATTGCTTGACGTAAATATGAAAATTAGCAATAAAGATAAAAACAGTGTTCGAAGAGAAAAGACATTGGTACGACTTTCGTGGTGGGGAAATGATGACCGTCACAAATATACTATGGAGGGCGTGGATTATTTTCAGATTCAAAACCCTGATATAAAGGTAGCATATAGGTATGGTGTATGGAACGGATACGAAAAGCGGACAAAAGTATGGATGGAGTCGCATAATGAGGCTGATGTTATGCAGATAAATTATGCATGGCTTGATGAATATTCCGAAGACGGAGAAGGCTTTTATGATTTGAATAAGCTTACTGATTACATAGACCTTGACAATTTTACTGAAGAGGAAAAAGCATATGGTACCAAAAACGGAAAGCTTAATGCACTTCCGATAGCTATGAATACACATGTGTTTTATTATAATCAGGATCTGTTGGATGAGTATGGCTTGAGTCTTCCGAAAACGTGGGATGATTTATTTGCCATGGGAAAAATTCTTTCAAAAGATGACAAATACGTGCTGGGTATGAATAAAAAGCAGATGTTTGTTTTACTCGTAGCTTATTTTGAACAGAAATTCAACAAACCGATTTTTAATGAGGACGGTTCATTTGCAGCATCTAAAGAGGAATTAAAGGAGCTTGTTGAATTTTATAATACCATGATAGATGAACATGTTCTTTGTCCTGTAGATATGTTTGACAAAAATAAATATATGTCCGGTGAGATTGCAGGCACGATGTGTTGGATAAGCGATACAAAGGTTTATTGCGACGGGCTTGCCGAAACAGGTGTTAATGTCAGCAGATGCAAGTATCCTGTTCTTTCCGGAGCAAAGCGTTCCGGCTGGTATATAAAGCCGGCTACCATGTGGGCTATAAGTGCGGGAACTGAACATCCGAAGGAAGCCGCATTGCTTCTTAATTTCCTGTTAAATGATCCGCATATGGTTACGCTGCAGCAGACTGAAAAGGGAGTTCCCGTAAGTAAGGCTGCAATTGATGTGTTAAATGAAGAAGGGCTATCCGAAACAAATGAATATAAGGCTATTCAGGAGATGAACGAATATCAAAATGAATTGCACCTTATGGTTCCAAATATTGAAAATGAAAGCATAATTGATGTTTTTAAATCTGAAGCTGACGAATATATTTTTGACAAGGTTTCGTCGGAAGAAGCAGCAGATAATATATATAACGGGGTACGTAAAGTAATATCGGAACAATAAAATACGAAAGGGGCTCGTTTAAACTGATAAGTTTGGAAATTACAGATTTTTATTGTTAGAACCGGGATTATTGCAGAGGATAATATATGGGAAAAAATGAATTAAAAAAATGGTTGAAAGATACCATGCTGTTTAAGATTAATAAGTATAGTATAATTACTATTTTAGTTGCAATAATTATTAATTTTTGCGGGCATATTGTTGCAGCTGAATTTGATCTTCCGTTTTGGCTTGATACCATAGGCTCGATGCTCGTCGGCATACAATTCGGAGCGATAGCCGGATTTTTTACCGGAGGGATTTCATCGTTAGCACTTGTGTTGACTGACGGCGGTTTGTATATTTATGCCATAATCGGTGCCTTTGTGGGCTTTATCGTGGGTCTTTTGTTTCCCAGAAACCGAAATAGAAGAGATCCTCTTGCGATTGTTTCGCTCGCTCTTTTTACAGGCATTGTTTCGGCCCTAATCTGTTTACCTATAAATCTTAATTTATATAACGGCCTTACCGGTAATTCATGGGGAGATGCCCTGTATCAATACCTATCAGGTAATTTGAATTCACCTATAATTAATGCATTTATTTCGGAAGCTTTTGTAGATGTTCCGGACAGAATTTTAAGTATATTTATTGCTTTGGTCCTGGTTGACTTTGAGGATTACAGGATACTTAAGAAAAAGAAGAAGAAATGGTCAAATCTTATCTCATGTCTTTTGATGGCTGTATGTATTTCCATGTTATTTGGACAAATGAATATTGAAGCTTATGAAGAAAATGACGTTCAAAATGAATCGGAGTACGAGTCAGTGACTTACGGAAGTGAGGATGGCATATATTCTTCAGAGATAAATGCGGTGACACAGACCGAAGACGGATACTTATGGGTTGGAACATATTCGGGCTTGTATCGTTATGATGGAATCTCGTTTGAGGCATTTTCTCCTGATGATGCCATACGAAGTGTAATTGATCTTAAGGTGGATGATCGCGGACGATTATGGATCGGAACAAATGAAAGTGGTGCATTTTGTTATGATTCAAGAACCGGTAAGCTTGAATCATATAATGTGGATAATGGTCTTGATTCCGATTCCATAAGATGTATAGGCTTTGATGAGGAAGGTAATACATATCTTGGTACGGTTTTATCAATGTCAAGGATAAGTCCGGAAGGAAAAGTAAAAACATATTTGGAATTTGGAGATATATTTTATGCTAAGGATTTTGACTCGACCGAAGATGGAAAAGTCATCGGTGTAACCAACAACGGTACATTATTTATGGTTGAAGATGACGTTCTTCTTACTGAAAAAAATTATGAAAGAGATGATAAGGTTTATTACAGATGTGTCTCATATTCGGGAAAAGAACTGCTTGTAGGTACCAATACAAATATCATAGAAAGGTATGAGGTACAGGATAATGATTTAAAGTATATTGCGTCCATAAACATTCCGGATATAAATTGCATAAATGTAATCAATTATGATGAAAAAACGGAAACGTATTACCTTTGCTGTGAAAACGGATTTGGTTCACTTGATGCAAAAAAATACCAATATACTAATATGAGTACAGATGATTTTCAAAATGCAATAAGTGATAACTTTGTTGATGACCAGGGAAATATATGGTTTTCTTCAAGTAAGCATGGACTGACAAAATATTGCGAAACGCCTTTTGAAAACATCAACAGAAAAAACGGAATAAATTCTTATGTTACAAATGCAATACTAAAGGATGGTAGATTTATGTATATCGGTACGGACAACGGGCTTGATATATTGGATTTATCGACGGGGGAAGCAGTTAAGGAAGAAATAAGCACGGAGTTTGAAGGAGTTCGTGTCAGACATATTTTAAAGGATAGCCGGGATAATATCTGGGTTTCATGCTATGGAGAGGTCGGACTTGTATGTATAGATAAGAGCGGAAAGATTAAGAAATATAATAATCCCGAAGATAGTATGATAGGAAACCGCTGTCGTTCTGCTATTGAGCTTTCTGACGGAAGAATTCTTGCAGCCGGATCAGGAGGTCTGGTATTCATAAAGGACGGAAAAACGGAGTTAACGATAGGCGAAAGTGATGGGCTTGATAATCAATATATTCTTTCTTTGGTGGAAAGAGATGACGGAAGCATATTGGCGGCCACGGACGGAGACGGAATATATATTATAAAGGATGATCGAATAGTCGGACATAAAGGAAAACATGAAGGTCTTGATTCTGCTGTTGTTTTGAGGATAGTTAAATGTACGGACGGTTATCTTTATGTTACGAGTGATGCCATATATTATGATAAGGATGATGAGATAAGAGAGCTGGTATTTCCGTATTCGAATAATTATGATATAAAGATAACTGATGATGGTATGTGCTGGATTACCTCCAGTGCCGGGCTTTTTGCTGTAAAAGAGGAATTACTGCTTTCGGGTGAGACGTATGAATATTATGTACTTCTTAATGAAAACTGGGGTCTTAATACTAAATTTACAGCTAATTCGTGGAATGTTATGGAAGATAACAACCTGTATCTTTGCTGCATAGACGGAATAAGAAAGCTTGATACGGAAAATTATGATATATCCGGGCAGGATTATAAAGTACAGCTTAAATCAATAAGCATCGGTTCCGAAGAGTTGTATGACACAAATGATGAGTGGGTTATACCTGCTGTAACAGGACGTATTCAATTTAATATAGCTATTAATAATTATTCGCTTACAAATCCTTTGATACATTATTACCTTGAGGGTTCCTCTAATTTCCATGATGAAGGTATGACATTTTATCAAAATGAAATTGTACCGCTTACATTCACGGATTTGCCGTATGGTGAATATAAATTGCATATACAGATAATTGATGATAATTCAGGTCTTCCTGAAAAGGAAACTGTTGTTTCGATTAAAAAACTTGCTTTGATGTATGAGAAATGGTATTTCAAGATTTATCTTTTGTTTGTATGTTTGATATTAGCTTTATATGTAGTTTGGCTTTTTGCAACTATCAATAAGAGAGCGTCAAGAATAAGAGGTCTTCAAAAGGATATGATAACAGATCCGATGACGGGGATTTTAAATAAAGCCGGTTCCGAGAGTGCTTTAAGAGCGGCCTGCAGCGAGGATACCGGAATAATGCTTATGATAGATTTGGACAGCTTTAAGCTTGTAAATGATCTTTACGGACATGATATGGGAGACCGGATACTTATAAGGTTTGCGGCACTTCTTAAGGAAGCAACGAACGAAGAGGATGTGGTCGGCCGTTTGGGCGGTGATGAATTTGTGGCATTTCTCAAGGATATTATGGATGAAGATGACGTGGACAAACTGACTAAATTTATGAATCGCGAAATAGTGAAGTCCGCCAAGGAGTATATGGGGGATGATATGAATATACCGCTTGGAACATCGATTGGTGCAGTCCGGGTTCCTGTTGAGGGAAGAAATTTCGAAAAGCTTTTCAGATTTGCGGATAAAGCCTTATATATGGTTAAGCAAAACGGTAAGCATGGTTATGCATTCTATCAAAGAACCGGCGAAACTAAAGATAGAGACGAGGGCAGTAAGGATAAAAACAACCTTAAGCAGATTAAGAAGATTATCGGTGAAAGAAACGAAGGTAAAGGCGCATATCTTGTCAACTTTGATAAGCTTCAGACTTTATATAAGTTTATGAACCGTAATGATAAAGAAAACTCCACGAAGACAGGCTTTATCAGATTCATAATTGAAGCATCCAAGGATGGAGAAATCAGTGATGAGGTAAAGGAAAGCTTCGAAGAATGTCTTGTTTCAAACCTTAGAAAGAATGATGTCGTAAGTGTTTACTCAGGAAGCTATTTTGTTCTTTGCCCGAATCGTGAAGATGATGATTTTTCAAAAGCTGCAAAGGAAATTATCGAAAGCTGGAAGAAAGATGAAAAGAATAAGGATTATAATGTAAGCTACGAGATAGAAAATGTAGGCTGAGAAGATATTAAGCCTGTGATAAACGGAATATAGAAAAGTACAATAAAAGTACAATAAAAGGGACGGTTTCAATGTACCGTCCCTTTAACTTTGTATTATGTTTTAACTTAACTGTTTTAAAAGGTTTATAAGTCTTGCACTTTGCCCTAACTGGAAGGATACAAATTCACAGCTTGGGAATATTTTTTCGTTTAAGTCAAGAAGTATAAAGCCATATATTGTTTCTCCGAAATAAAGAGGAAGCATTATGGTTGAGAATATTCCGCCGCCTATAAAATCGTTGTCAAAGATTTTATGAAGAGGTATATCCTGATTTTCAGCCGGTGTATTCCAAATGGAACCGTCCTGTATAAATGCTTTAAGCTTAAATCCGGCATTAAGGTTTAGCCCGGTCATATTAGCATGCTTAACAGGTGTATCCAGCATATAAAGGTATCCTGTTTTTACATCGAGATTGTCCAAATATGAAATAAGTTTTGCATAGCTTTCGTCACTTCCGTCCGTAATATTTCCGGTAATCTGAACGAACTTCTTTACTTCCTCAACGTTGCGAATACTGTTTTCTTCAGCGGCTCGTATATCATTATCGGTAGATTCAAGAATAATCTTGTATAAATCCTGATAAATATATTCGAAGTTTATCTGGGACTCAGGATCCATACGCGTTATGGAGTCTACCTTGAGCTGGTCGATATATCTTATAAGATTTTCGATATCGGCATATCTTGTTGCATTGCAGGCTACAAAATCACCGAAGTATTTGGATACCATCAAATAAGCATCATCGTCAATATTGTCCATATCCATAAGAAGTCTTAAGCTTTCCACAAGTTTTGTAAATGCAGCATATTCCTTGAGCTCTTCCTTTTGCTTTCCGCTTCTTCTCAGGCGATAGAAAATATAATCAAAGGCTTCGCCCGTGTCCATATCTGCAAGAAGTCTTGTACTGCTGGATCCGATATATGCATTGTCATTTGTCCCGAGAGAATCTCTCTTTACAAGAGTTGCCGGAAGGTTAACCGAAGCAACGTCTCTTCCCGACATTTTTATATTCAGATATGCACAGGCCTCGTGACCAAGCATAACAGGGTCGGCAGCAATGGTGGCAAGCGGAGGAATGGCTTTTGAACTTTGAATTGTATTATCATAGCCAAGTACCTTTATCTCGTTGCCCGGGGTTTTTCCGATAGCCTTAATCTCGTCACAAAGGTCAAGGGCTGAGTAATCATTGACACAAAATACTGCTTCAATATCCGGATTCTTTTTGAGGAATTGTTTACAAACCTCGTGGTTATCATCCGAAGGGTGAACATTACATATATTATCAGGTGTTACTTCAATGCCGTTTTTGAGCATCATTTCCATAAAGGTATCGTAACGCTGGTTAAACTCCGAGTTACCGGAAGGACCTTTTAACATTCCGAATTTTTTACAGCCGCAGGTTCTTATAAGATAATCAAGTCCGTCACGGATACCGTTTGAGTTATCATAATTTACACACGTATATCCGTCATATATGGATGAAACAAGAACCATAGGTATGTCTTTGTAATTGTCCAGAAATTCACGGATTTTTTCTTCTGTCGTAAATGCGGCTATACTGCTGGCTGCAATAATGATACCTGAAATGTTTGAAGAATTAACACAATCATAAAGCGTATTAAACTGGTAAATAAAGGGCTTTGGATCCTTTGATTTAACCTCGCGGTTAACGTAGTTTCCCGGAAGAACTACAAGATTGTAACCGAATTCTTTACAAGCCATATTTACGCCTTTACAAAGGGCTTCATCATAACTGTTATCAAGTGCACTGAGTAAAAGTGCGATAGTTTTTTGCTTTAATTCCATATGTCGTACCTCCTGTACATGTCATTAAGATGAATCACTTAATTTACATTTGCAAATCCATAGCAGGCTTCATCGATAAGGTTATCGTTTGCATCATAGATCCTGAATAAGGTCCAGTAATAACCGTATTGAGGCTGCCATATTGTCCACAGGCAGCTTTCCGGTGCTCCGCATTTACCTGTATCATATACCCAGGCATCTTTGCCCTGTACATAAAGATTACAATCCAAAATAAGCATCTCATATTTGTATGAATGGTTTGGATTATCATAGCTTTCAATTCCGATAAGGTAGCCTCCGCCTTCGCCTGTGTATGGCATTTGGCATATGCCCTTAATATGCTTATGGTATTCTGTTCCGAATGCGCTCTGTATCATGGTTGCATCTTCGTTTCCGACAATACGTGCATAACAAACAAATACATATCCGCCTGATTCTTCAGGTGTCCAGCTCATCCAGTTGTTGTTCTTTGTCCAAGGTTTTACTTCAAACCATTTATCAGGGTTGTTGTTATTACATGCTACCCATCTGTATTCAACCGTATCATTCGGGTTGGTCTTTTGAATATTTATACCGGCCTGTATTGTAGGATAGTTCTGTGAGCAATATATTCCCGTGGTTGAAAGGGTGCCTGTTGAAGCTTTTTGCTTCCAAACCGCATAAAGGTCGGTATGGAAGTTGCTCGCATTATCGTCTTTAATCCAATCGTGATTGGTGTCTGCTGCAGTATCTGTAATTATTACAGGGGTGTTCGGGTCTGTGCACCAACCGACAAATTCATATCCTTTTCGAACAGGAACGCAATCGTTTATGTCAAATGAGATAGGTTGGTCTACTATTTCAAATTGGAAAGACGAAAAACCGTTGATTGTTCCGCCCTGACCATGAAATTCACCTGTGAGATATCCGCCGGTGTGGAACTCAGGTGATACATCATTGCTTTTAATTTTGGTAACACCTCTTGAGTTGTTTTGGTTGATGTATTCATCGACATTGTATGTATACTCAATGGCATTTTCACTTTCGACTTTATTATTTTCAAAATACTTCAATAAATCCGATTTAAAAACCATTTTTGAGAACTTATGTCCCTTTAAAACCGGTTTAGGAAATGTTATTTTTTGTTGACCGTGAGAAATATTTATTTTGGCAGGAACCTGGCCCGGCCAGAATACGTTTGATATCGAGCCGGTTTGATAAGAATCATAAATACAGTATGTATCCATTGTCAAATCATAAGATTTTTCAAGGAAAATCATTTCCGGTTTTGATTTATAGGTTATGCTTCCCTGGAAATTTACACAGTCACTTTCGTTCTTTCCCTCTATAGTGGAATAAACCGTTGATTCCGTACAAGGACAGTCGTACCAATTTCCTTTAAGTACAACAGGAAGTCCTGTGTTGTTTTTATAAAGGCTGGTATATGTAAATGTATCGTGTGTCGATGTATGGCTTGCAACTGCATCTCCTTCAGGCTCAAGAATTCTACGATCGCCGTATGGAACGGTTACTGTTCTTGTTTTGATTGATGTGAAAGCGGTTGCCTTTGATATACTGCTTGCATTTGTTAGATAGGTTGTAGTGCATGTCGGATCGTCAAGCAGGCTTACGGTGTATGTGAATTTTGTGATATTACCCTGAATACCGGTGTTGCTTAATGACCAATTGGGTCTTACACCTATTGTTTCACCCGGCATAATAAGTGTAAAATTGTTTGTGCTTATATCACCGTTGGGACCAATAATGTGATCCGCATTTGCAATTTCGGCCTCGGTTTCTTCCATCCATGCGGCAAAAGTCTGATTTGTGTCGGAAAGCAGGATTTCATCTTCGATTTCACCGTTTTCCGTATCGACTTCTGTTATATCCGATGCTGTTTCGCCGGATACCTCAACATCTTCGGCGGCATACACTTTGATTTTGCCGTAAGATGACATGGTAAAGACGAGGGCAGCGGATAATAGTGTTGAAAAAATTCTTTTGATTTTTGTTTTGTTCCTTCTCATAAAATACCCCCCTATTAAAATAATTCAAGGTTATGAATAAATCTTATATCCCTCAACAACTGAATTCATATTATTGACAGCTTCAAGATTGTTGTCTGTTTGAACCTTGACGGACTTCATAGTCTCGTCGATTTCAGTTAAAGCTGTATCTATTTCATGAATATTTGAAAGACTTTCTTCTGAGAATGCAACCATATTGGAAGCTGAATCCGATATTTCATGCATACTCTTGTTAAGCGCTTTAGTATTTTCGTAAATTGATTTTGTTCTCTGGTTGATTTCCTGTGCCTTTTCAAAGCATTCGTTTCCGAAAGTCTGGAATTGGTCATAATCATTGGCTACATAATCGGATACAAACATAAGGAGCTCCGTTGCAACAGATCCGAGGTCCTCTACTGTTTGTACGATTGTTTCACCTATTACACTTATCTTTTCAGCTGCATCACTTGAATCGTTTGCAAGCTTGGCAATTTCCGAGGCAACAACCGCAAAGCCTTTTCCTGCTTCACCCGCACGTGCGGCTTCTATGCTTGCATTAAGAGAGAGCATATTGGTCTGGTCAGCTATTTCAAGTATTGATTTTGTAAGTGTATTAATTTCGGAAACAGTTTCCGCAGCCACAAGCTTTCGGTTCAATTCTTTTGATATTGCGTCATTTTTTTCATTAAGGACCGCTACTGCGTCTGTTATATAAGTGTTTAATTCTGTAGATAACTCAGCTATTTTGTCAATCATTTCTTCTGTTATCGCAAGCTGACTTTCGATACTGTCGGTGTTTTCCATGGCAATATTAACATTTTCGGACATAAGTGCCATGTTTTCGAGTGAGTTGTTTGAAGCATTGGTTATCTCTGTAGCAGCTGTAGTTAGGTTGCTTATCTTTGCGCCTACGTTTCCGACGGAAGCAACTATCTCGCCTGAGCCTCCGCGAATAGCGGCAGATGAGTTTTGAGCTATACTCATAGTGGTTCTTGTCTTTTCAAGAAGAAGATTCAAACTGTTACCGACCTCTTCGAATTCGTCACCTGTACGGATATCGACATTTTTTGTAAGATCACCGTCATTACTTGCTATATCAAGAATTCTGTTGTTAAGCATTATAAAGTTGTTTCTTATCATTTTACCCATAATAAATGCAAGTATTACACCAAATATAAGAAGACATAAGGCAACGACAATGAATTTAGTCATAATGCTTTTTAGAGTTTCTTTAATAAAGGAAACCTCGCAATCAACACCTATTATACCGATTACCTTGCCGTCAAGAACGATAGGAGCGTAACCTGACATGAAATCACCCCAGTCATCCGAGGTTATTTCGTCTTCAGCATTGGATTTGCCGTTAAAGGTCTCGAGCATTTTATCCGTGGTATCTTCGTAGACTTCGCCGTATTCGCCGGGATCTTCGGGATCGGCATCAACCACATAATAAACATCGCCGTTTTCATCTAATGACATTGTATAGATATATGTAACACCCTCAATATCCATATAAGGTCTTAAATTATTTAAAACCAGGTCAAAGGCTTCGCTGTCGCCTCCGTCATTAATGACCGAAAGGAAGGTTTCAGCGTCAAGCTCACGAGCTGCAATCTCGGCTATGGTTCTTGTGCTGTCCTGCTTTTCCTCGAGCAGATAATTATAAAGAATACTCCTTAATATAAGGGATAGTGCGGCAACGATTACAACTACCACTATTACAAGTAATAATTGCATTTTAAATGAAAGACTTCTTCGGCGTGTTTTCATATGTTACTCCTTTATACATTGTTAAGGTTTCTTGCTTTTTTGTTTCAAAATATATAATAATTTATTTTATCACAGTATTTGTTTACAGGCAAGAAAATAGCTGTTATAATTGCATTTATGTCTGATAAAAAAATAAAATAATTATAGGAATAAAATGATAGGAGATTATATGGTTTACAATACTGTACTTGATGCGGTGGGAAATACACCGCTTATAAGATTAAATCACATGACCGGACCTGATGATGCCGAGGTTTTGGTAAAGTATGAGGGCTTAAATGTCGGAGGCTCGATTAAAACAAGAACTGCTCTTAAGATGATAGAAGCCGCCGAAGATTGCGGTGTACTTAAACTGGACTCGATTATAGTTGAGCCGACAAGCGGAAATCAGGGTATAGGCCTTTCTCTGGTGGGTGCCGTAAAGGGCTACAGAGTTATTATAATCATGCCGGATTCGGTAAGTGAAGAAAGAAGACTTCTTATAAAGCAGTACGGCGCAGAGCTTATACTCGTTCATGATGACAATAATATAGGTGAGTGCATAGACGAATGCATAAAGCTTGCAAAGAAAATGAAAGAAGAAGATCCGAAGGTTTTCATGCCGGATCAGTTTTCAAATTATGAAAATGTAAATGCACATCTTGAGAATACCGGTCGGGAAATACTTGCCCAGACAGAAGGAAAAATTGACGGCTTTTGTTCAGGTATAGGTACAGGCGGAACGATTACCGGTATAGGTAAGGTTTTAAAGAAAGCAAATCCGGATACACTCGTATGGGCTGCTGAGCCGGAAAATGCAGCAATTCTTTCCGGAGGCTCAATCGGTTCTCATCTTCAGATGGGAATAGGCGACGGGCTTATTCCGCCTATATTAAATCAGGATATAATATCACAGGTGGAAATAGTTACCGATGACGAAGCCTTAAATACAACGAAAGAGCTTACTAGGAAAGAAGGCATACTTTGCGGCATATCAAGCGGAACCAATGTATGTGTGGCACTTCGCATGGCTAAGCTTTTGGGTAAAGGTAAACGAGTTGTAACCGTACTTCCGGATACGGGAGAGAGATATTTCAGTACGGAGCTTTTTACACATTAAAAGAAATAAATGAGCAGGGTAAAAAATGAATTTGTCATTCTTATTAAACAGCATACTTCTTGGCGTCGGTCTTGCGATGGACGCCTTTTCGGTATCGCTTGCAAACGGATTAAATGATACAAAAATGAGACTAGGGCGAAAGACTTTGATAGCAGGTACTTTTGCCTTTTTTCAGTGCGCCATGCCGCTCATAGGATGGTTTCTCGTAACGAGAATTGAGAAGAAATTTGAAGCATTTCAGAAATATGTTCCGTGGATAGCTCTTTTTCTTCTGCTTATCATAGGTATAGATATGATGCTTGAGGGATTAAAAGAAAACAGGGAAAATTTCGATACCGGGAAGGTAGCTGATAATATTAAAGTATCGGAAGTTAAAAAGCTTGGATTTATGACTCTGGTTTTTCAGGGTATCGCAACTTCGATAGATGCTCTTTCGGTTGGATTTACCATAGCGGACTATGGTTTTGTATTGGCACTTGGCTGTGCACTTATAATAGCCTTTGTTACTTTTTTTATTTGCATGGCCGGACTCGAAATCGGTATGCATTTCGGAACCAGACTTTCAAAAAAGGCCGCAATTCTAGGCGGCTCCATTCTTATATTCATAGGTCTTGAAATATTTATCAAGGGTATATTTTTCTGATTATCTTTAGGATTCCCAGCATTTTAAAATACTTTTTTCGGATTTAATGATTTTTTAATAATTTGCATTGTATAGTCTTCTTGTAACCCGGAAACATAAAAAATCAAAGGAGTAAAAGCCATGTTTTTTAGAATTTTGAAAAAGGATTTAAAAAGAAAGAAGACAATGAATATCATACTCCTGCTTTTTGTAATCCTGTCGGCGATGTTTGTCTCAGCAAGCGTGAACAACATATTCACTGTTGTAAACGGATTGGATTATTATTTTGATCAGGCAGGACTTGACGGAAATTATTTTATTATCACAACGGCAAGAGACGGGGATACATCCATTGAGGAAGCACTGGATAAAGCAGACTGCGTTGATGAGTATCGTGTTGAGGAACAGATTTATATAGGTGCGAAAGACGTTCTTCATGATGGAAAGAAAGCGTTTGAATATCAAAATATATCGATGCTTATATCTATCGACAATGCCTCAATTAATTTCTTTGATGAAAATAATAATGTGATAACAAAGGTAAATGAAGGCGAGGTATATGTAAGCAGCGGAATACTTAAAGATTCAAAACTGTCCGTTGGGGATGAGATAGAAATCAAACTTTACGGAATAAGTACAAAGCTTAAAATCGCCGGTATAGCAAAGGATGCTTTACTTGGATCCAATTTTATGGGCAACCCGAGATATATAGTAAGTGATAAGGAATATATGAAATTCAGACCCGATGAGGAAGTGTTAAAAAAATCACTGGGAAAGATTTATTATATAAATACCAATGATGAAAAAGCATTAAAGGAAATTCTTTCGGAAAAAGACGGAATACTGTTTGAAGGAACCAATAAAGTAATTAAAACGGCATATGTAATGAATATGATCGTGGCAGCGGTTCTTCTTATCATAAGTATAGGACTTATACTTGTTTCCTTTACGGTTCTGAAGTTTACAATCGGATTTACCATAGCTGAGGAGTTTCGTGAAATCGGTGTTATGAAGGCTGTCGGAATAAAGAATTCAGCGGTTAGAAGACTTTATATTACGAAGTATCTGGCGATAGCGGTTATAGGTGCGATTATCGGATTTTGCGGTTCGGTTCCGTTTGGAAACATGCTGCTTAAGAGTGTATCGGAAAACATGGTTCTCGGGAATGAGAGCAGTAAGCTGATCGGACTTATGTCGGCAGTAGTGGTAGTCGTTTTAATCGTATGGTTTGCATATTCAAGTACAAAAAGGATAAAAAAGCTTTCACCGGTTGATGCGGTAAGAAGCGGACAGACAGGTGAAAGATACGGAAAGAAGGGCATCATCACATTAAAAAAGAGCAAGCTTTCTACTACAGGTTTCCTTGCAACGAATGATGTCTTAAGCAGCAAAAAGCAGTTTGGAATTATGACAATAGTATTTACGATATGCTTCCTTATGGTTATGATTCTTGCCAATACGGCAAACACTCTTTGCAGCGATAAGCTGGTATATCTTTTCGGAACACTAAAAAGTGATGTGTATCTGGATGATGCAAACAGAATTATGGAACTTATGGACGGTGAGTCCGGGGATGAAAAAATCTATGAAACTTTAAATGAGATAGAAGATATACTTGCAAAAAACGATATGCCGGGTAAATGTATAGTTGAATTGCAGTTTAAGTATCAGGTTTCATTTAACGGCAATATACAAAAGCTTACCTTCCAGCAAAATAAATTAACAAAAGCAAGTGACTATGTTTATAACGAGGGTACGGCACCGCAAAATGAATATGAAATAGCACTCACGCCTCAATCGGCTAAGCTTATCGGATGTGAAATAGGAGATACCGTAAATATAAAGATAAACGGAGTTGAACATGATTATCTTGTTACGGGACTTTTTACAAGCTTTAATCAGCTTGGCGAGGTCGGAAGACTTCATGAGGATGCAAAGACCGACAGGTCGGAGATTGTTTCTGCTTTCGCATTCCAGATTGATTTTGACGATAATCCCGATTCGGAAACAGTTAATAAAAGAATTGAACGTTTGAAGGAAATATTTGATACCAAGGATGTATATAACGCAGCCGATTATACCAAAGACTGCACACAGGTTTCGGACACGATGCGCGCGGTTGAATACCTGACACTTATTCTTACCGTAATCATATCTGCACTTATAGCGATACTTATGGAGCGCTCCTTCATTAGCAGGGAAAAGAGTGAGATAGCACTTATGAAAGCTGTCGGTATAAAGAATAAAAAGATAATAACTCAGCATACTTTAAGATTTGTAATAGTAATGGTTCTTGCGTTTATAATAGCTTCCATACTCGTGTTGCCGCTTACGAAGCTTTGCATTGACCCGATATTCGGAATTATGGGTGTTGCATACAGCCTTGAGTATGAAATCAAGCCTTTGGAAATATTTGTAATATGTCCGTTTATAATACTTGCGGCAACGACATTAAGTGCATTTTTAACGTCACTTTATACAAATACCATAAAGGCATCGCACACGGCAGATATTGAATAATAAGAGTTTTACTCAGATGAGTTAATTTAAAGATAACAGGTAACGATTGATTTGGAAAATGATAATAAAGGAGAAATGATTATGGAAAAGATTTTGGAAGTTAAGGATTTATGCAAAACCTATGTTATAAATAAAAGACAGAACAACGTACTTAAGAATGTAAACTTTGATGTGAACGAAGGCGAGATGGTTGCCATTATGGGACCATCGGGTTCCGGTAAATCAACCCTTCTTTATACAGTGTCCGGTATGGATAATACAACAGCCGGTGAGGTTATATTTGATGGAAAAAACATCGCGGATATGGGTGCAAACGAGCTTGCGGAGCTTAGACTTGATAAGATGGGATTTATATTTCAGCAGATGTATATGTTGAAAAATCTTTCGGTACTTGATAATATCATATTACCGGCGTTTGAATCGAAAAATAACAGGAGCAGCAAGAAGGAAAAGGTTGAAAAAGGTCAGGAGCTTATGAGACGCCTTGATATAATCGATATAGCCGATAATGATATAAATGAGGTTTCGGGCGGACAGCTTCAGAGAGCGTGTATATGCAGAAGTATGATAAATAATCCTAAGGTAATATTTGCGGATGAACCGACAGGTGCACTTAACCGTACTTCATCGGAAGAGGTTATGAAGGAACTTACAAAGCTTAATTCGGACGGCACGACAATCATGCTTGTTACACATGATGCGAGGGTTGCGGCCGGCTGTACAAGAGTGCTTTTTATAGATGACGGAAATATCAAGGGCGAATACTCGTTGGGAAAGCTTGATGATTCAACGAAGATGCGAGACAGAGAACGTTCTCTTAACAATTGGCTCATGGAAATGGGCTGGTAGAAACATTCTTTTGGCTGCAGACCGGTAACAATGTTGCAGTGGTGTCAAACTAAGGAGAGATACTATATGACAGATGTGCTTGTAGTGGAAGATAATAAGGAAATCTCATCTTTACTTGCTGATTTCCTTCGAGCTGAAAATTATATAGTAACGGTAGTTGATAATGGAGAAAAAGCCTTGTCCGTATTTGAAAGATACGGAGCAAGGCTTGTCTTGCTTGATATAATGCTTCCGGGACTTGACGGGTTTGCCGTTTGCGAGAAGATACGAAAAACAAGTGACACACCGATACTTATTTTAAGCGCAAAGGTTGATAAGGATGATAAGCTTAACGGGCTTTTGCTCGGTGCGGATGATTATATTGAAAAACCTTATGATATTGATATTCTTCTTGCCAAGATTAAGGGTATATTTAAGAGAAAATATGCTATTGATGAGATAGTCTGCGGCGACCTTACGATAAATAAAATCGAAAAAACAGTTTTCAAAAACGGAAAATTACTTGATTTAAGAGCAAGAGAATTCGACCTGCTTTTACTTATGGTTGAAAACAAAGGTAAGACACTGTCCAAGGAATATATATTTAATCAAATCTGGGGAAGTGACAGTGAGTCTGAACAGCAAACACTTACCGTACATATAAAATGGCTCAGGGAAAAGATAGAGGATGATCCGAAAAAACCGACACATATACTAACCGTATGGGGAACAGGATATAAGTATGAAGAAGCTTGATAGAATAATATTATTATATTTATTATCTGCAATATTGGTGGTTTCGTGTATCAATATATTTTATTTTCATGCATCGAAGAAACCGAAAAATAAAGAATATAATGTTGAGATAGAAAGACTTTCGCGTGAAATAGAGCTCGGAAACACACCTGACTTAAGTAAGTGTAAATATGTTGTCGGTTACAAAAAATATGAAAACGCTCAAAACGATAACGGCAATATAGATGCCAGGAATGATATCGCTGCCGGAAACTTTGATGAGAGTTTTTTTAAAAGCAATTATTCCTATGCCGTTAAGTTGATTGACGGAGAAATTTATCGGTTCGATTATAAAATAATACTTAGTAGCAATGCAAGACTAATTATAGCTTTTAATACTGCTTTGATTCTTATATCGATATTTGTGCTTTTAGTTTTGCTTTATGTACGCAACCGTATCATGAAACCGTTTAACAGGATTTCAGAGCTTCCGTATGAGCTTGCAAGGGGTAATCTTACCGTTCCGATAGAAGAAAACAAATATCGATTTTTCGGAAAGTTTACCTGGGGACTCGACATGCTTCGCGAAAAGCTTGAAGATAATAAGAAGAAAGAGCTTGCGCTGCAGAAGGAAAAGCAGACGCTTGTTTTATCAATTTCCCACGATATTAAAACTCCGCTCTCTGCGATAAAGCTGTCATCAAAGGCTCTTATAAAGGGTATATATAAGGATGAAGAAAAAAAGCTTGAGGTGGCTGAAGGTATAAATGCAAAGGCTGATGAGATAGAAGGCTTTGTGGAGGAACTTATAGAAAGTGCCGGTGATGATTTCCTTAATCTTGAGGTTAGGAACGGAGATTTTTATATTTCTCAGCTTATCGCTGAAATCAAGAAATATTATGTTGATAAATTTGATGTTATCAAAACGGAATTTGTAATTGATGATTTCAAGGATTGTATAGTAAAAGGCGATATTGACAGAAGTATTGAGGTCATACAGAATATCCTTGAAAATGCAATAAAATACGGTGACGGAAAAAAAGTAAGCATATCGTTTTCCGATGAAGAAAACTGCAGGCTTGTGACGGTGAAAAATACGGGCTGTACGCTTGCCACTTCGGAACTTGTGCATATCTTTGACAGCTTTTGGAGAGGCTCAAACAGTGAATCAAAAAGCGGAAGCGGCCTCGGATTATATATATGCCGTAAGCTAATGTATGCTATGAACGGAGATATATTTGCACAGATAACGGACGGCAATATGTGCGTTACGGTGGTTTTTGTAAGAGGCTGACTGAAAGAAAAAATTGTGTAAGCATCCGGAATAAGGAAAATATAAATATTTACATGAAAGTAATTTTATTATAGGATAAGAGCATACATAACATTGTATGCTTTTTTTATACATATAAACGCGGAGGTAAAATAAAATGAATTTTGAAACCGATATTTTTTCACAATTTGATAAGAAATGGGCACTTCTTACAGCAGGAAACAAGGATAAATTTAATACCATGACCATAAGCTGGGGCGGACTCGGAACAATCTGGAACAAGCCTGTTGCTACGGTATATGTACGTACTTCGAGATATACCTATGAATTTATGGAGGAAAATGAATATTTTACGATAAGCTTTTATCCTGAGGAATATAAGAAGACACTCGGAATTCTCGGAGCTAAATCCGGAAGAGATATGGATAAAATGAATGATTCCGGTCTTACCGCAAAAGAAATCGATAATTCTATGACCTTTGATGAGGCAGAAGTTACTCTTGTTTGCAAGAAGCTTTTTAAGCAGGAGCTTGATACGGCCAATATGCCGGAAAAGATTGCCATGACCGTATACGGAAATGATGCTCCGCATGTGATGTTTATAGGTGAAGTGGTTGATATAATAAGATAATTATTTAAACAGATACAGGGTTCCTAAACCGTTATTCAAAATGAAGGATTAATGTCCGCGGTGACGACACGATGTTTTTTAGGTAAAAAGGAGGAGAAAAATATGGGAAAGAATAAGATGTATCAGGTTTCAACATTGCAGGCTCTTGCCATGGGACACACTCGTCCGGTTATTGATGTTGCGGAATTAAAAAAACATGGAACTACAGGACTCGGAACCTTTGACGGGGTTGACGGCGAGATGATTATGCTCGATGGAAAATGTTATCGGGCAATAGAAAACGGGTCGGTTTCCGAGGCCGGCGATGATATGGGAGTACCGTTTGCGTCGGTTAGCAATTTTGTGGGTGAACGAAGCTTTACATTTACGGATATTCATGATATAGGTACATTGAAAGCTCAACTTAATAATAAAATTGAAGAAGAATTCGGTCTTAACAGTATGCACATGGTAAGAATAGACGGTGAATTTGAAGTGATTGATGCAAGATCGGAATCGCCGACTTATTCGATACATGTTTCTTTGAAAGATATGCTTTCAAAGACTCAGAAATCCTTTGTGTTTGACAATGTTAAGGGAGTTTTGATTTGTGTTTATTATCCGGATTATATGGATGGTATAAATGCGCCGGGATGGCATCTGCATTTTATATCGGATGATAAGACGATGGGCGGACATGTATTTGAAATAAAGATGAAATCCGGAATTGCAAAAATGGATAAGATTAATAATATTGAGTTACAGCTTCCGTCGGAACCTGTATTTGATACTTATTCTTTAAAAGATGCATCCAAGGATGAAATAAAATCAGTTGAGCAAGGTAAGGGATAAAATAAGGAATATATATGGACATGAATGAAATAATATTTGAAAAAATACGGTATGTCGGTTTCGATTATGCTTCCACCGGATTGTGGAATAGAATAATAAAGGTAAGTAAAAAACCAAGGATGCTTTATGGTATCCTTGGTTTTAATAATTGACGTGGTAAAAATCCCATAAAAACACCCTCCGTTTTTTTGAGTATAGCATTGTTGATTTTCTATTGCAATACTTCAAAAAATGTAATAAAGCAAAGAACTGAAAGTAAGGTTTGAATTTAAAAATACTCTTTTCAAAATCCTGTGTATATTATATAATTGATGATAGATTTATATTGCTTATTGGGATAGGTGTAATGAACTTTTTTACTATATTCGGGGGATATTATGGATAAAGAGAGAAAGAGAAAACTTGATGAATTATTTGAAGCTTTTTCGGTAGTTGCCGAGGGCTCTTACGTATATATTTGTGATATGACAAATGATATATCCAGATGGTCTAAAAATGCGGTTAATTATTTTGATTTACCCGGAGAATATATGGAAAATGCGGGATCAATATGGGAGGAACATATTCATCCCGAGGATAAAGCAGATTATCGACAGAGTATAGATGCTATTTTTTCAGGTGAAAACGGCGGACATGATATGCAGTATCGTGCAAGAACCACTGACGGCGATTATGTAATGTGTACCTGTAAAGGTGTGGTAATTATCGGACCCGACGGTAAACCGGATTATTTTGCGGGATCGATTAAAAATCATGGATTAAAAAGCTATATAGATACAGTCACCGGATTGAGAACCCTGTATGGTTTTTTTGAGGATTTAAGATCGATTTTTTGGAAAAAAGAGGAGTCTGTAATTCTCCAGATCGGTGTGACCGGTTTTTCAAATATAAATGATGTTTACGGCTATTCTTTCGGAAATAAAATTCTTGCCCAATTCGGAAGAAAGGTTCAGGATATGTTCGGCGAGGATGGAGTCGTTTATCGAATGGACGGTACCAAAATGGTTATCGTGACTCATACATTAAGTGCAAATCAGATGGCCGTTATTTATAAGGAACTTCAGGAAAAGATCAGCCGTAATTTTTATGTAGACGGAGAGGTTGTGACGCTTTCGTTAAACGGCGGACTCGTTATAGTAGATAATTTTGAGATAAATGATAAGACGGTTTATTCCTGTCTTAAATATGCCTACAGAGAATCCAAAAACAGAAAGATGGGAGACCTTGTGGTTTTCCATGATATGATTTCATATGATAACAGACAGGCTATCGAAAAGATAAATGTAATACGTAATAATGTTTCCGAGGATTGCAGCGGATTTTTCCTTTGCTATCAGCCGATAATGCATGCATCCTCCGAGAACTTAAAGGGTATGGAAGCCCTGGTAAGATGGAAGAGCGATACATATGGAACGGTTCCTCCAAATCAGTTTATTCCGGTTCTTGAACAGGATGCACTTTTCCCTAAGCTTGGCACATGGATATTAAGGCAGGCTATGACAGATGGCCTTAAGTTCCTTGAAAAATATCCTGATATGATTATGAATGTAAATCTTTCCTATGCGCAGATGGAAAAGGATGGTTTTATAGATGAGGTACTGGATCTTCTTAAGGAAACAGGATTTCCGGCCGGAAATCTTTGCCTTGAGATAACGGAACGATGCAGATTATTGGATATGGACCTTCTTAAGGATATGGTAAACATATTCCGAAATAACGGAATAAAAATAGCTTTGGATGATTTCGGAACAGGATATTCTTCGTTGGGAATACTTCGTGAGCTTCCTGTTGACACCGTTAAGATTGATAGGGAATATGTGAAAAATGTTGAAAAAAGTATGGCTGATCAGAATACTGTGAAATATATTGCAGATCTTGCGGATGCATTTTCAGCGGAGGTTTGTGTTGAAGGTGTTGAGACTGAAGATATGAAGGATTTCATTAAGCAGTATAAGGTAAGCTCGCTTCAGGGATATTATTATTCCAAGCCGATACCTCCGGATGAGTTTCTGGCGATGGAATTTGTAGCAGATTAATTATTGGGTTTTAGAAAGATTAGTGAATTATAATGGCGGAAATATATTATTTAACAACTTTAATATTGTCGGTTATCGTAACATTGGTATTTGTCTGGAGATGGAAAAATGATACCAATATCTATTTTTCCGCCATTTTTATGGTAATTCCAATAAGTAATATGGCCTTTTATCAGTTGGAAGTGGCTACTGATTTTAAAGAGGCATTAAATGCAAATAGTTTTACTATTATTTGCTGTAATTTTCTTTCTCTTTTCATAATGATGGTTATTGTTTCCATGTGTTCTGTAAAGATATCCAAGCTCTTTTTGTTTGTTATGTTTACGTTTTCATTTGTTATGTCGGCATTTGTGTTAACGATAGGACATAACGGGCTTTATTATAAAAAAATTGATTACGAAGTGATTGACGGGGTTGTAAAACTTTCAAAGGTATACGGCCCTATGCACAATATATTTTATTTCATGATAATACTTCATGCTGTTATCAGCGTGGGAGTTATTATTTCCTGCTTTAGGAAAAATACCGGAGTTTCTTATAAAACTCTTATCTTTTTTTCTGCTATAGAGCTTGTATCCTTATCATCTTATTTTATCGGAAAGGGTACCGGAAAAAGTATAAGCCTTTTTCCTGCGGAATGCTTGTTTTTCCAAATAAGCTTTTTGATAATAATGGAGCAGACTTCACTTTATAATATAAGCCATGTTCAGGCCGCATCACTTATTGACAAGGGTGAGAACGGTTTTTTATCCGTGGATAGAAAATATAATTATATAGGATGTAATAAAACGGCGAGCAGATTTTTCCCGGAGCTTTTGAATCTTCGGGTTGATAAGAAGTTTATTGATGAAGAAAATGAATATTCGATTATTTCCGTGCTTTATGGATTTATAGATGAATTCAAAACAAATTGCGGTAAAGAATGTAATGATAATGTTCATGAAAACAATCATAAACATGATCATATTGATAAGCATAGCAATGTATCGCATGCGGATGAACATATACTTGAACGCGACGGAAGGATATATAAGATACTTATCGAGCACCTTATGTATCAGAAAAAGATTAAGGGATATCAGGTTTCGATAATAGATGAAACGAAAGAAAGAAAATATACAAAGCTTTTAAAACAGTATAATCAAAGACTTGAACATGAGGTTGCGCAAAAAACAAGTCATATTCAGGAAATTCAGGATAAGATGGTTCTTGGTATAGCGGATATTGTTGAAAACCGTGACTCCAGCACAGGCGGTCATATCAAGAGAACAAGTGTTGTCGTTAATATGCTTATTGATGAAATGGTTAAGGACAATATGGAAGGCATTGATCCGGAATTCTGTAAATATGTTATTAAAGCCGCACCAATGCATGACCTGGGGAAGATAGCGGTTGATGATGCCGTATTAAGAAAGCCGGGTAGATTTACAGATGAGGAGTTTGAAATTATGAAGACTCATGCGGCTAAGGGAGCCGAGATAGTTCATAAAGTACTTGCCGATGTTGAGGAACCGAGATTTCAGATTATTGCAGAAAATGTGGCACATTATCATCACGAAAGATGGGATGGTTCGGGATATCCGGATGGAATCAAGGGCGAAGCCATACCTCTTGAAGCTCGTATTATGGCCATAGCGGATGTTTATGATGCTCTTGTAAGTAAAAGATGCTATAAGGAAAGCATGTCCTTCGAGAAGGCTTTTGAAATAATTGAAGAGGGTATGGGAACTCAGTTTGATGAAAGACTCAATAAATATTTTCTTGCTGCAAGAAAGAAACTTGAGAAGTATTATACCGAGGTTGGAGAAGGAAGAACATAATCCTGTAAGGAATTGACAGGGTATAAAAAATAACCCTGCTTTATATTAAATAAGCAGGGTATAAATTCCATATAGTGTAAGTAAATGGACCGGATAATATGCATAAAAAACATATTTCATAGACGGTCCTTTTTTGTGGTTGTGAAGAGCGATAGGAAGCATTGCAACAAGGGCAAAAAGCTCGGTCGGATTCACGAAAACGTAAATTGATGCTGCCATCGAGAGAAAAAGCCATATAAATTTCAATGCATTATTTTTATCTGTGATAGGCTTTGTCTGATCCTGCCTGAAAAAATAAAATAAAAGAATCAGTAAAATGCCGAAAGCGTCATAATCTGTATGTATCAGCATGGCCAATATCATTATAAGTATAATTGCGACAGGTACGCCGATAAGATAGCGTATTAAATCGGGATTGTGATGTTCCTTGCTCATGTAATATTGTTTTTTTGCTATATCCGTAAGATATACACAAACCAGTCCGAAGAACAATGTAAAAAATACATTGAGACTCTTTAATTCGGTTGCAGATTTAAATACGGCAAGCGAAAAAGGAATCTGGGATATTATAGCAAATGAAAAAAGCCGTAGCATATATTTTTTTACATTTTTTGTATGATAATATCCTTCTACAATTAAGTAACAATAAATCGGAAAGGCTATTCGTCCTATAGCTCTTAAGATATTATAGGTTTCCAACGGGATAAGACCACTGAGATAGAAATATCCGTTTACGTATTTTAGCCCGAGCACAGCTCCGGTATGATCTATGGTCATTGAAAGAATTGCTATAAGCTTTAATATGAATGTTGTCATGTCGTTACCTCAAAATTTTTTTTATTATTCTACCACACTTTTTAATATAAAAGAACTAAAATATAAATTGTTTAATGAATATGTATGGGTTATAATTGTATTATCAGTTTTAGGTAAGAGATGGGGATATGAAGGTAATATTTAATTTTATTTTAGCTGTCATTATGATAGAAACAGGATTTTTTCTTTTCTTTGGAAGCAATCTTAATATTAATAATTTGTCTGAAAATCTGAATAGCTACGCAGATGACAACATTCCGCCGGTTGGGACGAATGTCAATTTGTATGTTATTGATGCCGGAGAGGTTTTTTTAAAAAATGAGAGTTACTCAAGCATCATGTATGATATGGAAAATTATTACCTGGTTCAGATTAATGATGGCAGATTTGTGGTTTTAAAAACTTCTGAAGAAAGTGAAATGGATAAGGAATTGGCAGAGTATGCCCAAAAATGTAAGGAGCATTATTTTCTTCATAAAGCAGGCAAGCCGGGATATTTATATATAGAGGGAAGAATAACAAAGGAGCCGGTGATTGATAACGATTCATTTAAAAGTATACGTGACAGAGACGGCGGGGATAAACTTAAAAGAGAGCGTGGCTACGTTAGGCTTTATGTAAGCGATATTGTAGTTGATGCGGATATAGATATTTCCGGAAAAAATACAAACAGCATAATGATAAGGTCGTTGGATATAATTGCCACTGCATCAAATGTATTAAAAAAAGTTTTGGGCGTGTTTGTAACTATTTTAGGAATACTGCTTATAACAGGTTTTATAAAGGATATACTTAACGGTATTACATATGGACATGAAGATAAAAAGGTCATTGTCGCTGATGATAATGTATTTAATAATATTTCATCCATGAAAACGAATTGGCGCGAAGATGAGCATAAAACAAATCGTGAAGAAACCTATGATGAACTTATGGATAAGATAAAGGATAAAAAAAATCATAAAGAAACTGTTAATAAAAAAAATTTATCATTAAAAAAGGATGGTTAGATATGTCGCTTCCGGAGGTTACAAGAAGAATGTTCGCAGAGTCGGATAAAAAAAGAGATGCCGGGCTCGGAACACCTGAGGATATAACAAGAAATGATAATATAAGTTACGGAAAATACGGAGTTTGGAATCATCTTGATGTTTACAGACCCAAGAAGGCAGAAGGTAAGCTTCCTGTTATAGTAAGCTGCCATGGTGGAGGCTGGGTATACGGAGATAAGGAAGTTTATCAATATTATTGTATGAGTCTTGCCCAAAGAGGTTTTTGGGTCGTGAATTATAATTATCGCCTTGCACCGGAAGATAAATTTCCGTTTTCCTTATATGATACGGACAATGTTTTCAGATGGATAAATGATAATAAAGAAAAATACGGCTTTGATACGGATAATGTATTTGCAGTAGGAGATTCGGCGGGGGCAAGCCTTATAGGAGCATATATTAATCTTATAAACGATGATGAATATGTTAATCGTCTTAATACATATTTTGCAGACAATAAGAAAAAAATCTTTAGCAAAAGTACATCCATTGAAGAAGATGATCATGATAAAATAAAGGATTTTAAGCCTCAGAAGCATATAAAAATAAAAGCCGTGGGTTTAAACTGCGGAAAGTACGGCTTTGAGGAAGAAAAAAACAAGCCGGGGCTTAAGGATCTGGTTAAATTTTTATTTGTTAATGAAGGAACAAAGGAAGAGTTTGAACTTTTGGATGTGATTACCAATATTAATGAAAAGTTTCCTCCGGCTTTTGTAATGACATGCACCGGGGATTTTTTGTTGAAGGAGGCGGGAAAACTTACGGAAGCTCTTGCGGATAAAGGCATACCGTTTGAATATCATTTTTATGCCCATCCGAAAAAAGAAAAAACTCTCGGACATGTTTTTCATTGCAATATGAGGCTGGATGCAGCAAAAAAATGCAATGATGAAGAATGTGATTTTTTCAAAAAATACATAAAATGATTATTCTATAAGAAAATTAATGATTTTTAATTTTTTTAATCTAATTTTAATCTAAATTAAAAGACCTTCTAATCTTTGGGGTTTATATTAGGTATTGTCAAGAGGACAAAGCAGCGAAATCTGCTTAATATAAAAACCCGATAATGAGAGGATTGGAAAGGGAGGCAAATATTATGGACGAATTGGAAAAGGTTGAGAAATTAAGAGAAAGAGCAAATGTTTCCTATGAGGAGGCAAAAGAAGCTTTAGAAAAGTCAAATGGAGATCTGCTTGATGCTATAGTATATCTCGAGAGACAGGGAAAGGTAAAAGCTCCTGAGCAGACAACATATTCTACTGAGGCGGCTTCACAGCCGGATTATGCTGATGTTCCGGCCATAGTTAAAGAGAGTGAGCAAAGAACTGCCGAGGAGAGTCTTGGTACCAAGTTCGGAAGAACTTTAAAAAAGATAGGCAGATATCTCTCTGAAAACCATCTTAAAGTTGAACATGGAGAAAAGAAAGTAGTTGAAATTCCACTTTGGGTTGCACTTATAGCAATGCTTCTTACATGGTGGTTCATGTTGATACTTATTATAATTTCATTATTCTGTGATTACAGATATTCGGTTGTCGGAAACGGAAAAAATGAAGAAGTAAATAAGGTTATGGAAAAGGCGTCTGAATTTACCGGACAGGTAAAGGATGAATTCAAAAAGAACTAATTATTATCATTAATCGGGAGGATATAATAATGGGAGTAAAAATACTTGTTGTTGAAGATGAGGAAAAGCTTGCAAGATTTATAGAGCTTGAACTTAAGCACGAAGGATATGAGGTTGAAAAGGCACATGACGGAAGAACTGCGCTTGATATGGCTCTTGAAAAAAACTACACTCTTATACTGCTTGATATTATGCTCCCTGCATTAAACGGACTTGAGGTTTTAAGAAGACTTCAAAAAGAAAAACCTGTACCTGTAATCCTTTTAACGGCAAGAGATGCGGTAATGGATAAGGTATCGGGACTTGATGCCGGCGCAGTGGACTATATAACAAAACCATTTGCAATTGAGGAGCTTCTTGCAAGAATCAGAGTCGCGTTAAAGTCGCATTGTATAGTAGCGGAGGAAAAGCCGGCTGATATGGAGGATTATCCGGGAATAGATGCTGCCGCCGATAATCTTGGTGGCAACGTATCTAAGGGACACGGAGAAATCTTTATGTGGAAACAGCTTGTATTGGACGTACCTAAGCACAGAGTTTTATTTAAGGGTGAGGAAATAGAACTGACAAACAGAGAATTTCTTATGTTGAAGACCCTGCTTGAAAATATAGATATAGTTTTATCACGTGATACTCTGCTTGAAAGAGTATGCGGATACGATTATGTCGGAGAGACAAATGTGGTTGATGTATATATAAGATATCTTCGTACAAAGATTGATGACAAATACGGAATAAAAATGATTCAGACAGTCAGGGGAGTAGGATACGTAATTAAGTCGGAATAGGGGCTGATTATTATGTCAAAGAAAGAGAAGGATATACAACTTAATCCGGAACAGGAAGATACTGAGCAGATGACATCAAAGCAAAAGAAAAAGCAAAAAAATGAAAAGAAGAATGCTGCGAAGCAGGAAAGTAAAAAAACAACCTCGATAGCTAAGAAGCTGCATCACCAGTTAATCGGTAAAAAATGGGGTGCGTACCTGGCAGTGGATTTTTTTATGTTTTTAGCGCTTACATTCGGATGGATGCTATGTGTTGAGATGGAAAGACTCGATACATTTGAATTTAACAGGCATAGATGGTTTTCGGCAAAGGGCGGAATATCCGGCCTTACCTATAAGATAGCCTCGGGTGATGATGTCTTGCTCAGGGCGGATGCTTATCCGGCGTTTATTTTCATAATAAGCATGGTAGTAATAGCGTTGTTTTTCCAGCTTATGAATGATATTTTTTCACACTACGCCGAATATAAAAAGATAAGAAAAACATTGAAACCTTTGGATGACCTTGCATTAAAGGCAGACGAGATAAGTAAGCTTACATTTGATGATGAAAAATATCATCTTATAGAAGATGCAATAACACAGATAAATCCGGAGGATGAGAAGGCTCTTTCTCTGGGCGACAGCGATCTGATGGGTATTGAGCAGGCGATGAATAACCTTATAAAGAGGATGCATGATACATACAATCAGCAGGCACGTTTTGTAAATGATGCTTCTCATGAACTTCGTACACCGATAGCTGTCATAGAAGGCTATGCCAATATGCTTGACAGATGGGGCAAGGAGGATGAAGAGGTTTTGGCTGAATCAATCGCAGCCATAAAAAATGAATCAGCTCATATGAAATATCTTGTTGAGCAGCTTTTATTTCTGGCTCGTGGGGATACGGGCAAAAATGTTATGAAATATGATGATATGTCACTTAATGATATGATGAAGGAAATATATGAGGAATCTCTTATGATTGATGAAGACCATCAATACAGATATGTGGGAGCGGACGAAAACATACATATTAACGGAGACATATCTATGCTGAAACAGGCCGTAAGAATCCTTGTGGATAATGCAGCCAAATATACCGAAAAGGGCGATGAGATTAAGCTTTCAGTCGGAAGAAATGAAGAAGGAAGACCATATCTTCAGGTTCAGGACAGCGGCATAGGTATGGCTGAAAATGATGTTCAACATATGTTTGAACGTTTCTACCGTGCCGACAAGGCAAGAACAAGACAAGGAACAGGACTCGGTCTTTCCATATCCAAATGGATTGTAGATAAACATAAAGGACATTTTGAAATCCTTTCAAGAACAGAGCTTGGAACGAGGATAAGGATTGTACTTTAAAGCTTTATATACGAGGGTATCTTTATATTATACCAACGATTTACTAAATCATAAGGCTTATACTTTTGATATTTGCACGAAACCGAAAACTCGCTTCGCTCGGACAGTTCGGTTTCTGAGCAAAGCTCTTCAAGTATTCGCCTATGATTTTACGTAAATCGGGTAAATAAATATAAAGATACCCTCGTATTTTTAAATTGAAAAAATTTAGTAAAAAAAGTCTTGACAAGCTAAATTAAATTGTGTACAATTCAATCAAATAAAAGATTGCACACAATCTAATTTAACTTGATACAAATGCAGAAAAGTGATAAAATAGGAAAGTGAGGAAATGATTATGGGATTTTATGATTTTAAGGCTGTAAAGATGAATGGACAAGAGGTTTCGATGGAAGAATATAAGGGTAAGGTTGTCCTTGTGGTAAATACCGCAAGCAAGTGCGGCTTTACACCTCAGTTTAAAGGCCTGCAGGAGCTTTATGATAAGTATCATGAGCAGGGTCTTGAAATACTCGGTTTCCCTTGCAACCAGTTTGCGGGACAGGATCCGGGAGACAACAATCAGATAAGCGAATTCTGTTCGCTTAATTACGGAGTTACATTTACGATGTTTGAAAAGATAAATGTAAACGGAGATGATGCACATCCGCTTTATAAGTTCCTTAAGGATGAAAAGCATGGTCTTATGAAGGCTATCAAATGGAATTTTGAGAAGTTCCTTATTGACAGAGAAGGAAATGTAATTGAAAGATTCGGTTCAACAAAGACACCTGAAAAAATCGAAGACGATATCAAGAAATTGTTATAATTCGGTCACTAACGCAGTCACCGGTTACGAACCCGATGATTAGTGGTAGAAATGATGAAAAGGTGGGATAATTATGGATAGATTTGATTTGGCAATAATCGGTACGGGACCTGCGGGGCTTGAAGCGGCAATTACCGCAAAGATCAGAAATAAAAATATTCTTCTTCTCGGAAATAAGGATTTAAGCTTAAAGGTTAATAAGGCTCATTTGATAAAGAATTATTTGGGCATTCCCGAGGTATCCGGAGAAAGTCTTTCGGAAAGCTTTAAAAAGCATCTTTCGGATATGGAGATTGAAATAACAGAAGATAAGATAAGTTCCGTTTATGCGATGGGTGATTATTTCGCACTGCAGGGTGCGGATGTCATGTATGAGGCTGATTCGGTAATACTTGCGACAGGTGTTGTATTGGAAAAAGCCTTTCCGGGTGAACAGGAATTTTTGGGCAGAGGAGTAAGCTATTGTGCTACCTGTGATGCACCGTTATATAAAGAAAAGACGGTTGCGGTTATAGGTTACAGTCCGAAGGAAGAAGCTGAGGCGGCATTTTTAAGCGAGGTTTGCGAAAAGGTTTATTATCTGCCTCAATATAAGGATGAAGTAACAGACATTAAAGCAAATATGGAAATAATTTCTGATAAACCTAAAGAGATAAAAGGCGGTTTGAAAGCAGATGTGCTTATTACTTCAGGGAAAGAGCTTAAGGTCGATGGGATATTTATACTAAGGGAGAGTGTGACCCCAAGTCAGCTTGTACCCGGGCTTGCTACTGAAGATAACCATGTCAAGGTTAACAGAAAGCTTGAAACGAGCATAGCAGGCTGTTTTGCCTGCGGAGATATAACAGGTGCTCCGTATCAGTATATTAAGGCAGCAGGTGAAGGAAATGTGGCTGCACTTTCGGCAGTGGCTTATCTTGATGAGAAGAAAAGAAAAAGCTGAATATGAAAATAAAAATGTGTTAACATAATAAAAGAGCAAAAAGGTACAGAGCTATTTTGAGTATAAAAAATTAAGGAGGATAATGATATGGTAAAAGTAATTAATCAGGCGGATTTTGATGAGGTAAAAAACAGTGAGCTTGCAGTTGTGGATTTCTCGGCAGTATGGTGCGGACCTTGTAAGATGGTGGCACCGGTACTTGAACAGCTTTCGGAGGAGCTTACGGATGTTAGCTTCTATAATGTGGATGTAGATAAAAATATGGATTTGGCACAGGAGTATAAGATTACAAATATCCCGGCTATTCTTGTTATGAAGAAGGGACAGGTTGTAAATTCACAAGTCGGATTTGCACCAAAGGATGTACTTGCAGAGGTAATAAATAAAAGTAAGTAGTTAAAATGCTACTAAGTCGGAACAGACCGCTTAAACAGGCGGTCTGCTTTTGTCGTTAATGACAAGTCGATAATTGTTTATATGAAATGGGAGGATAATAATGGCAGATAAATATGATTGCTTGAAATTACAAAATCAATTGTGCTTTCCGTTATATGCATGCGGAAAAGGTATCGTAAAAAGATATAAGCCCTTTTTGGATGAGCTTGGGCTTACATATACCCAATATATAACCATGATGGTTATGTGGGAACACAGAAAGATAAATGTTAAGGATTTGGGAAGCTTTCTTTATCTTGATTCCGGTACACTTACACCGGTTTTAAAAAAGCTTGAACAAATGGGCTATGTATCAAGAGAAAGAGATAAGGAAGATGAACGTGTTCTTGATGTGACACTTACAAAAAAAGGTGAAGAATTAAGGGAAAAAGCAGTAAATGTACCGCTAAAGATTGGTTCTTGTGTATCACTTGAACCTAAAGAGGCGGAAACCTTATATAAGCTTCTGTATAAATTACTTGACGGACTGGAAAAATAAAGGAAATGATATATGACAAGAGTTGATTTGATCACCGGATTTTTGGGTTCCGGAAAAACAACATTTATAAAAAAATATGCCTCATATCTTGCCGAAAAGAAGAAAAAGATATGTATTCTTGAGAACGACTACGGGGCAATTAACGTAGATATGATGCTTCTTTCGGAATTGGAAAATAAAGGCGTTGATCTGGAGATGGTTGCCGGAGGCTGTGATTACGATTGTCACAGAAGAAGATTTAAAACAAAGCTTATAACCATGGCTATGCTCGGATATGACAGAGTTATAATTGAGCCGTCGGGAATTTTTGATGTGGATGAGTTTTTTGACATACTTCATGAGGAACCGCTGGACAGATTATATGAGATAGGAAATGTCATAACAATTATTAAAGCCGACCTTGAAGAAGATCTTTCGGATGAAGCTGATTTTATGCTTGCAAGTCAGACCGTAAATGCCGGTTGTGTTTTGTTGAGCCGGACTCAGGAAGTGGAAAAAAACAGGATTGAGGCTACGGTAAGACACTTGAATAATGCTTTGGAAAAAGTGAAAAGTAGAAGAAGAATGCATGTCGATGCGCCTGAGTTGATTTCTAAAAACTGGGATGATTTAGATGCCGAAGACTATGAAATGATCGAAAATTCAGGTTATAAATCCGAAAGCTTTGAGAAAAAATTTTCGATGGATGACAGCTCTTTTGATGCGTTTTTCTTTATGAACATTGATATGGATTATGACAAAATTAAAGACGCTATAAAGGATTTGTTTGAAAATAAAACAATTGGAAGGATAATGCGTGTTAAAGGTTTTGCAAAATCAAAAGATAAATGGTTTGAAATTAATGCGACAAAAAAGGGTATAAACGAAAATGAAATTTCAAAAGGACAGAATGTAATTATAGTTATCGGCGAAAATCTTGATAAAGGCAAAATCAATAACTTTTTCAATGCAGGATATTCGACGGTTAAAACGGAGTAAGCTATGGAATTCTGATTAAATTTTGTATACTATAAAATAAAAATATGGTATAATTTCTTCGTTTGATATATTGAAAAAATAGCATTTCTTTCAAATGGGAGTGACATATGTTTGACAATATGAAAGGTAAAGATAATAAATCTTTGACCGGAAATATATCAAAGAAGCTTTTTTCTACAGGCTTTTTTCATATTTTCGGTGGGAATGCTTTAAATCGAATAATAGTTTTTATAAGCAGTATTGTCCTTGTCAGAATCCTGACCAAGTCCGAATACGGTACATTTACCTATGCATGGAATATTTACAGTATAGTATTTATATTTAGCGGAATGGGCGTTGATTCCGGGGTGCTTCAACTTTCAAGTGAGCATGGCGGAGAAAGCGAATATACAAAAAAAATCAGTAATTACGGTACAAGATTCGGAATTTTGTTTAATCTTGTATTGACGGCTGTATTACTTATTATCGGATTGTTCATACCTTTGAAAATAAAGGACGGAGGACAACTGCTTTGTGTATTGTGTCTGCTTCCGGTGTTTCAGTTTATTTTTAATATGATGTCCTGCTGTTTACGAGCACAAAAAAGAAACAGAGAATTTGCCGTTCTTTCGGTTTTTAATACTGTATTACTTTTTGCCGTTTCTGCCGGAGGTGCATTTTTACTTCGGGAAATGGGACTTGTCATAGGATATTATGTTTCAACGATTACGGCATGCCTTTTGGGATATTTTGTTTTTCACGTTCGTTTGATAAATAAAGATAATACCGATATCGGTAAGGATAAAAATGATTTGCTTAAGATCGGTTTTATTTCTATGGTTAATAATGCTCTTGCACAGCTTTTGTATTTGCTTGACGTTTTTGTCCTCGGCATAGTTGATTCGGAGGAAAAGGTGCTTGCAAGCTATAAGGTCGCAACCATGATTCCGACCGCATTAACCTTTATTCCGCTGTCACTTATGATTTATGTATATCCTTATTTTGCGGAGCATAAGGATGACGGTAAATGGTGCTTAAAAAACTATAAGCTGATTGTTGCCGTCATGGGAGCTTTCAATCTGATTTTATCGGCAGTGCTTTTTGCTTTTGCACCGTTTATTATAAAAATATTTTTTGGAGCACAATATCTCGATGCGGTAACCGTCTTCAGAATACTTGCGATAAACTATTTTATTTCCGGAACATTTAGAATTATATCCGGTAATCTTCTGGTGACGCAGAGGAAGCTTAAGTTTAATCTGATTGAATCAATCGTATCCGGAATAGTAAATGTGATTGCGGATTTTATCCTGATTCAGCTTTGGGGCTCTGTCGGAGCGGCAATCGCTACTGTTTCGGTTGTTGTGGTTTCGAGTGTGATGAGTACGGTTTATTTGGTTATAACTTTTCGTAGAAAGGAACAGGCAGATTAATGAAGTATTTGGTAGTAGGAAATGCTGATTCGATATATATTAAATCGTTGATTGAAAAAACAATGCTTACCTATGATGAAAAAGTCAGTGTTTTATCAAGAGAAAATAAACTATACTCGGATTATTATGCTAAAAAAGGTATAAAAGTTATTCGTGAGAAGTATTCTGACGGAAAAATCGGAACGCTTCTGTGCGGCATAAAAAACCTGAAAGCTTTTAAAGGCAAATATGACATAATAAGTTTTCATTTTATTACCAACCGATCGCTTTTAATGATTCCTATTGCGAAATTGTTCGGGAAAAAAGTTTTTGTTTCTTATTGGGGAAGCGATATTTTAAGAGAAAAAAAAGGAAGCATTTTGGCTAAAGCAGTATTGAAACTTGCTGACGGGATTACGGTAATAAATTCTGAAATGATTAAAAAATTTCACTTGTTGTATGGTCGTAGATTTGACAAAAAAATCCATATGATTGATTTTGGTTCGGATACCATAGATTATATGAAAAATATGACTGTCTCCGATGAAGAATTAAGAGCTAAATATAATATCGAGAATGATAAGGTTATTATTTCCGTGGGATATAACAGCAGCGAAGAACAGCAACATTTGAAAGTGCTTGATAAAATAATGTTGCTGCCGGAAGAACAAAAGAAGCATATACATTTATTATTAAGAATTACCTATGGTTCGGGTAGCGAAGAATACAAAAATAAAATAAAAGAATTAAGCAAAAAAACCGGATGTACATATAGTTTTTTTGAATCATATCTATCCGATGAAGAGATATCTGAAATTACAAAAATAACGGATATATTTATTCATGCTCAGACAACGGATGCACAGTCTGCTACAATGTGCGAGCATCTTTATTGTAAGTGTCTGGTTTTGAATCCAAAATGGATAAGATATAAGGAACTTGAAAACAAAGTATTTTATTTGTCATTCAAGGATTTTGACGAAATGTTAGAAATATTGAAAGATAATATGTCAAAAAAGAAATCGAGCGGATTGTATGACAGGATGAATTCCAATTCGGATGTTATATTTAAAATCTGTTCATGGGAGTCTTATATACCGAAATGGAGAAAACTCTACTTGATTGATTATTGATTTGGAGGATTGAAAATGCCCGGTTTTTATATATCGGATTTTGAAATAACCGCAGAATTAAATTCCGCAAAGAAAGACAGATGTGTTTTAGATGAAAAGGAATGGAACGGAATAAAAATCAAAAGGTGTACTTTGGACAAGTTCATAAACGATAAGTGTATGGAAGAAACCAAGGATTATATCATTGTTTCCGAGGGCGTATTGTTGAATAAAATTCATCTTTTAAAAGAATATGGAACGGATTCAGTTTCAGAGCTTATAATAAAAATGTTCGAATCTGTCGGGGAAACTTTCTTTGATAAATTCAGGGGAAGTTTTTCGGGGGCTTTATATATAAAAAAGGAATTAAAGTGGATTATATATACAAATCATTACGGTGATAATATGCTGTTTTATTCATTTCCTGAAGGCCGGTTTGTTATCTCATCGCAGATAGACTGGATTCTTGAAACATTGAAACAAAACGATAGAAGTATTACCTTTGATGAAAATGCTTTGAATTCCGTTTGTTCATACGGTTATATGGCACAGGATTTTACATATGTAAACGAAATCAAAAGGCTTTATCCGGGACATTATCTTATATATAAAGACGGCTCGTTTAATATTAAAAAGTATTTTAATATTAAACCGGGAAGATATGATTTATCAAAGAAAAGTGAAGCGGAAATTATAGATGAAATGGATGATTTATTCCGTAAAGCGGTAAAGCTGGAATATGAAAAGGATAAGGAGTATAATTATACTCATCTGGCGCAGCTTAGCGGGGGGCTTGATTCAAGAATGAATCTTTGGGTAGCAAACGATCTTGGCTACAAAGATGTTGTATGTATGACGTTTGCCCAGTCAGACAGTCTTGATGAAATAATAGCAAAGCGGATTGCAGAAGATCTGGGCTTGAAACATATTGTTTGGCATCTTGATTTAGCAAAGCATTTGTTTAAAATTGATGAATATATTTCCATGAATTACGGCCTGGCTATATATGGAGGTATAGGTGCGGAAAAGGAAATGTTGGATTCTGAGGATATAAGTAACACGGGGCTTATACATACGGGACAAATAGGAGATGTTATAATAGGATGCTTTTTGTCTTCCGATAAAGAACTTAACGATATGACTCCGGGCGGATTGTACTCCACGATGTTTAAACCGGCATGGACCGATATGTCGGCATTTCATGACAGAGAAGATTATTTGATGTTTGTCAGGGGCTTTATGGGATGCTTAAGCTCGCATTTGTATACCAGAAATTATACTGAGGTTGCATCACCTTTTTTGAATATAGAATTATTGGAATATTGTATGAGCATTCCTGTTTCGTTAAGAAAAAAACATGAATTGTATAAAAAATGGATACTGAAAAAATATCCGGGTGCTGCAAAATATATTTGGGAAAAAACAGGAAAAAAGATTACCGAAAAAAACAATGAGCTGAAAGAGAAAGCTATCCTTGCGATTCGTAATCCGAAGCTTGTATTAAAAAAACTTGGATTTAATGTAAGAATTGATAATAAGATTATGACCGGTATGAATCCGATAGATTTGTGGTGGGAAAACAATGCCGGATTAAGAAAGCTGTATGATGATTATTATTCCGATATGATTTTGTCGGATAAGATATCCGACACATGCAGATATAAAATAAAAAAGTTGTACACTACGGGAAATGCTACTGAAAAAATGCTATGTATCACATGTCTTGCAGCAATAAAATACTATTTTAAGTAATACGTGGGGTATTGGCCAAAGGAAAGTGGGAATTATAAATGGGTGCAGGAAACTTAAATATTAACGGCTTTATAAATGAGCATGTAATTAAACGAAAAACATCATTGTTTGTTCGTGACATTGAAAATAATTATGAAGCGATTAAAAAGAAGATTGAAGGAAAGTCGGTTTTGGTAATAGGAGGTGCAGGTTCGATTGGCTCATCTTTTATCAAATCGATTCTTCCGTTTAAACCGGCTACGCTTGTTATCGTGGATCTGAATGAAAATGCACTTGCCGAATTGACAAGGGATTTAAGATCAACAAAGGGGATGTTTATTCCTGATGATTATGTTCCGTATCCGATAGATTATGCATCTGATGTTTTCAAAAAAATGTTTATAAAAAGAGGTGGATTTGACATTGTCGCTAATTTTTCGGCGCATAAGCATGTCAGGTCCGAAAAGGATATATACAGCATCGAAGCATTGATAAAAAATAATGTGATCAATGCAAAACTTTTATTGGATTTGCTATCGCAATATCCTCCGGAAGAATATTTTTGTGTTTCAACCGATAAGGCGGCAAATCCCGTAAATATTATGGGTGCGAGTAAAAGAATAATGGAGGATGTTATCTTTTCATATTCGGATAAATTTCCTGTTAAGACTGCTCGTTTTGCCAATGTGGCTTTTTCAAACGGTTCCCTTCCTGCAGGATTTCTGGAAAGAATATCAAAACTACAGCCTCTGTCGGCACCGTCTGACGTTCGAAGGTTTTTTGTCTCACCTGAGGAATCCGGACAAATATGTATGCTTGCTTGTGTTTTGGGAGATAATCGAAACATCTTTTTTCCGAAGCTTGATGAAGCTCAAATGATGACTTTTGATGATATAGCGAGAGAGCTTTTAAAAGAACTCGGTTATGAAGTTTTAGAATGCGATTCCGATGCGGAAGCTTTGGAAAAAGCGGATGAGTTAAAGAACGGAAGCAAAAAATATCCGGTTCGTTTTTCGACTTCTGATACTTCGGGAGAAAAATCATTTGAAGAGTTTATTACCGAAACCGAGGAAGCCGATATGGAAAGGTTTTTGGCACTTGGTGTAATTGTTGGTAAGAATATTACTGATAAAAAACGCACAGATAAATTATTTAATGATTTAAATGAGGCGTTTTCCAAGGAAACAACCAAAGAAAAAATAGTTGATATTTTAAAGAATTATTTGCCTAATTTTGACCACATCGAAACAGGCAGGTCGCTTGACGGAAAAATGTAATTAAGTATCTGTGATACATTCGGAGAGAAAAATATGATTAATTTTAACCAGATAATTAACGGAAAAGTAACATTGATAGAAGCACTTAATATTATGGACAGCACAGACAGAAAGCTTCTGATTATTTGTGATGATAATCTTTTTAAGGGTGTAATAAGTATAGGTGATATACAAAGAGCGTTACTGGCAAAAAAAGATTTATCTCTTTCGGTTTTGGAATTTGTTCGTCCTGATATTACGGTTGCATCTGTCGGAGATGACATGGATTTTATCAAAGAAAGAATGCGCAAGGAACGTATTGAATCCATGCCGATAATAGATGAGGATAAAAAGCTTGTTGATGTGATAGAATGGGATGAGCTTTTTGATGAGGATAATGAACCGGTTCATGAACAGATAAAATGTCCGGTAGTCATTATGGCGGGAGGAAAAGGAACACGACTTTTGCCACTTACAAATATTATCCCAAAACCTCTTATACCTATATCGGACAGAACTGTTATTGAGGAAATCATGAATTCGTTTAAACAAGTAGGCTGCGATAAGTTTTATGTCTCGGTTAATTACAAAAAAGAAACTATTGAAGACTATTTCTCGGATAAGAATGATTTTGAAATTGAATTTATTCATGAGGAAAAACCGCTTGGAACGGCAGGTTCCTTGTATTTGTTAAAGGACAAGCTTAAGGAAACATTTTTTGTTATAAACTGTGACACTCTTGTTGATGTAAAGCTTGAAGATTTGGTTGAGTATCATCATACAAACAAAAATATGATTACCGTTGTTTCGGTTGTAAAAAAGATGAGTATACCATACGGAACACTTGAAACCGAGGTTGGCGGAGTCGTAAATAGTATTAAAGAAAAACCTGAATATGTATATCAGATAAATTCCGGAATGTATATTTTGGAAGCGGAAGCTCTTAAGTATCTGGAAGATAATACATTTACCGATATTACGGATTTAATAAAAAAATTGATAGACAATAACGAGAGGGTTGGTGCCTTTCCTGTTTCGGAAAATTCATGGGTTGATATGGGTAATTGGAACGAATATCTAAAACTTGTGGATAAGTATTCCAAAAGCAAATGATTACGGGAGATAAGGTAATATGTTAAAACTGTTATATATTACAAATGATGACCGGATTGCCCTGGCTGCCGAAAGAGCGGGAGTCAATCGTATCTGGATTGATCTTGAAGTTTTGGGTAAAGAGCAAAGGCAGAAAAATTTAAATACGGTTAAATCCTTTCATACGATTGAGGATATAAAGAAAATTGCCCCTTTGCTTAATAAATCGGATTTGCTTGTACGTGTTAATCCATGGAACAAAAACAGTAAAAAAGAAATAGATGAGGTTATTGATGCCGGAGCGGATATTATTATGCTTCCGTATTGGAAATCAAAAGAAGAGGTTTGGAACTTTATAACATATCTTGACGGAAGGTGCAGAAGTCTTTTGCTTTTGGAAACAAAAGAGGCAGTGGAAGAATTAAAAAACGTGCTGGAAATTAAAGGTATTGATGAGATACACATAGGCCTTAATGATTTACGTTTGTCATATGGATATAAAGATATGTTTGAACCGTTTGCAAGTGGACTTTTGGATAAGCTTTCCACAATAATAAAAGAAGCCGGGATCCCTTTTGGTATAGGCGGAATAGGTCAATTTGGATTAGGTCTTTCGCCATCTCCGGAGGAGCTTATAGCGGAACATTACAGGCTCGGTTCGACTGCGGTTATTTTGTCGAGAACTTTTTGCAATGCGGAAAAAATCAAAGATATAGACTTAATAGAAAAAACATTGACCGACAATATAAAGCGTTTAAGAGAAACGGAAATTTGGGCGGCCGATTTGGATAAGAAGGGCTATGAAGATAATCATGCTTTGGTTGTAAAAGCACTGGAAGGATAGAAAAATGATAGATTTGTCGTTTGAAAAGATAAAAGAATTATCAAAAGAATACGGCGATTCGTTCTATGTTTTGGATTCGGACGTCTTTAAAGATAATTGTGAAAAATTATTGGATTCATTTAAGCAATATTATGAAAAGACCAATCTTGCTTATTCGTATAAGACAAATTATATTCCTAAGCTCGTAAAAATCATAAATGATAACGGTGGCTTTGCCGAAGTAGTTTCAGGTATGGAGCTTTGCATAGCCGAACGAACAGGTGTCAGGCCTAAAATGATATTTTGGAACGGACCGGTTAAATCAAAGAAGGAAGCTGAAAGATTTTTGATTTCCGGTGGAACAATAAATGTTGATTCGTACTCTGAGTTTTTGACAGTTTGTGAAATTGCAAAGAAACATAAAAATGATATAATTAATATAGGCGTAAGATGCAATTATGACATTGGCGACGGTGTGATTTCGAGATTCGGTTTGGATGTGGAAAAAGATGAGTTCAATAAAATATTTGAAATGATTTTATCAATTGATAATATTGAACTTAAATCACTGCAGGCACATTTTGCAAACAGGAATTATAAATATTGGAATGAAAAAGCAAAGGGTATGATTTCTGTTTATGACAAAATTGTTGCTACATATGGTTTAAGGCCTTCGTTCCTTGATCTTGGCGGAGGTATTTCGGGTGATATGCCGGATTCCTTAAGAGAACAGTTGAAATTGGATAGGTTTTCTTTTGATGACTATGCCGGGCGTGCAGCAACGGTTTTTTCGGAGTATTTCAGAGATAAAAAAGACATACCTTGGCTTATTATAGAACCCGGTACGGCAGTTGCGGCCAATTGCATGAGATATGTATGTAAGGTTGAAACTATAAAAGATATAAGAGGAAAAATAATTATTACAACAAACGGTTCTCAAAAAAATATAAGTATGTCCGGAATTAATCCGCCTATGCAGGTTGTCGGCTGTGAGGGTGAAAAACTCAATTGTGAAAAAGCGGATATAGCCGGATATACATGTATAGAATCGGATTATTTATATAAAAATTATTGCGGCAAGATAGGTGTGGGAGACTATCTGGTTTTCGGTAGTTGCGGTTCGTACTCCGTTGTAATGAAACCACCGTTTATTTTTCCGAATGTTCCTGTGATAGATATAAGTTCGGGAAAAACAGAATTAATAAAAAGAGCCGAAAAATATGAAGATATATTCACTACATATAACTTCTGAAAAAAGTAAGGATGGTGGACAAAGATGAAATATCCGTTGGAAGAAAGATTGATATGGTTTAAAAAGAATCTGGTTCCGATTAAGGACGCAAAAATAATGGCATATTCACCTACGGCACAATTCGGATTAAATGTTTTCGAAGGTATTCCGTGTTATTGGAATGATAAGGAGAATAAGATGTATGCGTTCCGGCTTGAGGATCATTACAACCGGCTGATTAAGTCAGCGACACTTTTGCAAATGGATTGTCCTTATACGAAAGAACAAATGAAGAATGCACTTGAAGAAGCTGTTAATGCAAATGATTATAAAGAAAATTTATCGGTAAGGCAAACCTTGTTTATTGATGATTTTGGATCCTGGGGAAGTGAAGGCCCTACGGAAATGTTTGTTGTGCCTACGCCGAGAACTCTTAACAGTTCGGAATATAAACAAAAAGGGTTGAAGGTATGCGTTTCGTCCTGGAGAAGAATTTCGGATAATACACTATCGCCGAGGATAAAGTGTGGAGCAAATTACATAAACAGTAGAATGGGTCAGCGCGAAGCCATAAGAAATGGCTATAATACCTGCATTTTTATGAATGAGAACAATAAAATGTCGGAAGGACCGGGAAGCTGCTTGTTTATGGTTAAAAACAATACCTTAATCACACCGGTTTTAACCGATTCGGTTCTTGAAAGCATAACACGTGATTCGGTTATTACAATTGCAAAAGATAAAGGCATAAGTGTGGAAGAAAGATCTGTTGACAGAACTGAACTATATACAGCCGATGAAATTTTTATGTGTGGTTCGGCTATGGAAATCACACCGGTTATAAGTGTTGATGGTTATGAAATAACTGACTCCGAGGGTGAGATAACTGGCGAGATTCATGACACATATTTGAAAGCAGCATATCACGAGGATAAGCAGTATGAGCATTGGGTAAGCGCTGTGTAAACTGCGTTAAGAACCTCATATTTAAAGATATTAAAAGAAAGGAAAAATAAAACTATGACAAAGGAAATCCCTTACAAAATTTATCTTGAAGAATCGGAGATGCCAAAGCAGTGGTATAATTTAAGAGCTGATATGGTAAATAAGCCTGCACCGCTTCTTAATCCGGGAACGCTTAAGCCTATGACGGCAGAAGAGCTTGCTCCTGTATTTTGCGATGAACTTATAAAGCAGGAACTTGATGATACCACTCCTTATTTTGACATACCTGAGGAGATACTCAATTTTTATAAAATGTATCGTCCGTCACCGCTTGTAAGAGCATATTGCCTTGAGGAAAAGCTTCAGACACCTGCAAAGATTTATTATAAGTTTGAAGGAAACAATACGAGCGGAAGCCATAAGCTTAATTCTGCAATAGCTCAGGCTTATTATGCGAAAAAACAGGGCTTAAAGGGCGTTACAACAGAGACCGGAGCGGGTCAGTGGGGAACTGCACTTTCGATGGCATGTTCTTATTTTGATCTGGATTGTAAGGTATTTATGGTTAAGGTTTCTTACGAGCAAAAGCCTTTCAGACGTGAGGTTATGAGAACCTACGGAGCTTCGGTTACTCCTTCGCCGTCAATGGATACCGAAGTTGGAAGAAAGATACTTGCAGCACATCCGGGAACCTCGGGAAGTCTTGGCTGTGCTATTTCGGAAGCTGTTGAGGTTGCAACATCAACAGAGGGCTACAGATATGTCCTCGGAAGTGTTTTAAATCAGGTATTGCTTCATCAGTCCGTAATCGGTCTTGAGGCAAAAGCCGCACTTGATAAATACGGCATAAAGCCTGATATTGTTATCGGCTGTGCAGGAGGCGGTTCGAACCTCGGAGGCCTTATCGCACCGTTTATGGGTGAGAAGATTAAAAACGGAGCCGATTATAGAATTATCGCAGTTGAGCCTGCATCATGCCCAAGCTTTACAAGAGGAAAATATGCTTACGATTTCTGTGATACCGGTATGGTATGTCCTCTTGCCAAGATGTATACTCTCGGCAGCAACTTTATACCTGCTCCAAACCATGCGGGAGGTCTTCGTTATCATGGTATGAGCTCTACTCTTTCACAGCTTTATGATGATGGACTTATGGAGGCTGTATCCGTTCCTCAGACCGCAGTATTTGAAGCTGCAGAGCAGTTTGCCAGAGTTGAAGGAATTCTTCCTGCACCGGAAAGCTCACATGCAATTAAGGTTGCAATTGATGAAGCACTTAAGTGCAAGGAAACAGGTGAAGAAAAGACTATCGTATTCGGCCTTACCGGAACAGGTTATTTTGACCTTGTTGCTTATGAAAAGTTCCATGACGGAAAGATGGAGGATTATATCCCTACGGATGAAGAACTTGCAGCATCATTCGCAACACTGCCTGTAGTTGAGTAGTTTAATATTTGGAAACAATGAACAGCCATTTAATTTTTAATTAAGTGGCTGTTTTAATAAAAAAAGATTTGAGGAAATATGCATGTATTATTTTATTGTTAATATAAGCGGCGGAAGCGGTAAGGTAAAAAAGACGTGGATTCGGGTAAGAAATCAATTAAATAAAAGAAATGTTAAATATAAGGCGTTCCAAACCAAGGGACCGGAGCATGCAAAAGCCCTTGCCGGCAAGATTTCCGGTTTGAATGAAGACGATATCCACATAGTTGTGGTAGGTGGAGACGGTACGATAAACGAAGTAATAAACGGTATCGGTAATTTTGAAAAAATAACATTATCTGTTATTCCGTCGGGCTCGGGAAATGACTTTGCAAGAGGCCTGGGCATTTCAAAGAATCCGATCGAGGCTTTGAACCGGATTCTTGATCCTAAGGGAGAAATAAAAAAGATAGATCTCGGATGCCTGACTGTAGCAGGCAAAAAGAGACTTTTTGGAATAAGCAGCGGAATAGGCCTTGATGCCATAGTTTGTAAAAAAGCACTTGATTCAAAGATAAAAAAAGTGCTTAACAAATTCAATATGGGCTCGCTTACTTATCTGATTCTTACCGTTATAAGTCTGTTTTCCATGCGTTATATAGATACTGAAATAGAGATATATGATGAGGAAGATGATACAAGCGGGCATACTTCGGACAGTAACGGTCTTGTACTAAAAGAAAAATTGAAATTAAACAAAATGATTTTTTCAGCCTTCATGAATGTGAAGGCCGAGGGCGGCGGCGTTCCCATGGCTCCCAATGCCTTATATGACGATGGAAAGCTTTCACTTTGCATAGCTTCAAATATATCAAAGCTCAATGCTTTTGTTAAATTGCCGATGCTTGTTATGGCTAAGCAGGAAAAGATAAAAGGTTTTGATTTGATAGATGCCAGAAAAGTGGTTGTAAAAATAAAAGAACCTGCAGTTGTACATGTTGACGGAGAATATGTCGGAGATGAAAAAGAGGTTACGGTTGAGGCAATCAAGGGAATTCTCCGTATTAAATAACGGATAGAAAAACATGATTCAAATATGCCTTTCAAGTGTTGTCTTGAAGGCATATTTGATATATACTTATAAACGTATTAATTAAAAATATAAAGTGTTGGAGGGATATAAATTGAAATATGCATTAATCGGTTGCGGCAGAATTTCTCCGAATCATGTTATGGCTGCGAAGAATAATGATTTGGATATAGTTGCGCTTTGTGATATCAATAAAGAAAATGCCATAGATAAAATAATCAAGTTTGATCTGGATTCCGATAAGGTGAAAATCTATGAGGATTACAAGGAGATGCTAAAAAACGAAAAACCGGATCTGGTTGCGATAGCTACGGAATCGGGCAAGCATGCGGCCATAGCTTTGGATTGTATAGAAGCAGGCTGCCATATCATCGTTGAAAAGCCTATAGCACTTTCCATAGCTGATGCAAATGCTATTATTAAGGCCGGAAAAGAGAAGGGCGTTCTGGTATGTGCCAATCATCAGAATCGTTTTAATAACAGTATTCAGGAAATAAAGAAAGCTATAGATAAACGTCGTTTCGGAAAGCTTTTGCACGGTACGGCTCATGTACGCTGGGCAAGAGATCATGAGTATTATGACAGAGCTTCCTGGCGAGGAACCTGGGAGCAGGACGGCGGCTGTCTTATGAATCAATGCATACATGATATTGATTTATTAAGATGGATGATGGGCGATGAAATCGATACGGTTTACGGAATGACGGACAGACTGGTGCATCATTATATAGAAGCTGAGGACCTTGGCATAGCGGTTGTGAAGTTTAAAAACGGAAGCTACGGAATAATCGAGGGAACAACAAATGTTTATCCGAAAAACCTTGAAGAAACTCTTTATATTTTCGGAGAGAAGGGAACGGTAAAAGCCGGCGGTGAGTCCGTAAATATAATCGAAGAATGGAATTTTTCGGATTGTTTCGGTGATGAGGAAAAGGTTAAAGAGGAATGCTCCGAAAATCCTCCGAACATCTACGGCTTCGGTCACTCAAAGCTGTATAAAAATGTAATTGGTGCAATTGAAGGAAAAGAAGAACTCCTTGTTGACGGTGAGGCAGGTAAAAGAGCCATGGAACTGGTTCTTGCAATATATAAATCGGCAGCGGAAAATCGTCCTGTTAAGCTTCCTCTCGATGAAAGCTGTTCAACAATGGATTTTGTTAAGAGGTTTGATGAATAAAAATCAGGGAGCGTTTTATATATGATATTTGATATAAGCGGTTTTAATCCGGAAAAATTTCATAACATTTCCGGAATGTCATACATTGGTAAGCCTAAATCAAGTACAGCAATGTATATTACTTTAAAGGTTGCGGATTTACTGTCGCAGCTTGATAAGGTGGAAAACTGTCTTGTTTTTGTCGAAAAAGGAATGGATATATCAGAAAATCAGGACAAAAAAAATACCTTTGTTGTTTGCGATGACCCGAGACTTGAATATGCAAAATTTGCGGATTTTTATGCAAAAAAACGTTTCGAAAAAGAAAAAAGCATAAAGTATATTTTTTCTCCGCAGGGTTATTACATAAGCGAGGATTCGCATGTTGAATCCGATGCGTATATAGAACCGGGATGCGTTATAGGACCAAATGTGACAATAGGTAAAAATGCAAAAATATTAGCCAATAGCGTTATCAGAAGAGCCAGTATAGGCGATAATTTTTTATCTAATGAAAATGCGGTAATCGGTGCAAACGGTTTCACAATGGCCGAGGATGAAAAAGGAAATAAAATAAGAATTCCGACCCTTGGAAGAGTTGTAATAGGCAATAATGTCGAAGTCGGTGTAAATGTTAATGTTTCGTGCGGTTCAAGTGATGATACGATTATTGATGATAATGTAAAAATAGATGCGCTTGTTCATATAGGTCACGATGTTCATATTCATAAAAATGTAGAAATAACAGCAGGCGGAATAATAGGCGGATTTGATGATTTGCATGAAAATTCGTATGTGGGTATAAATGCGACTTTAAGAAACAGAATAACCATCGGAAGCAATGCGGTGATCGGGATGGGTTCGACCGTTACAAAGTCTGTTGAAAATGACACCACGGTTGTCGGAAATCCTGCAAGAAAAATTGAAAGATAATAAATATAAACATAGTTTACGGAGAGGGTTAAAATGCGTTTTAGGGATTTGGGACTTCAATATGAAAACTTAAAATCTGAAATTGATTCGGCTATTAAAGAGGTATTGGAAAGCTCGTCCTTCATACTCGGAAAACAGGTGTCCGAATTGGAAGCAAAGCTTGCCGAATATGTTGGCAGAAAATATTGCGTTACATGTGCCAACGGAACCGATGCTTTACAGCTTGCTCTTATGATATGGGGTATCGGTCCGGGCGATGCGGTTTTTACTTCGGACTTTACATATTTTGCGTCAGCGGGAACATCTTCGATACTCGGGGCAACGCCTGTATTTGTTGATATTGATTTGGATACATTTAATATTTCGCCTGAGGCCCTGGAAAAAGCAATCATAAGAACTCTTGATGAAGGAAAGCTGGTTCCGAAGGTTGTAGTACCTGTTGATTTATTCGGACAGCCGGCAGATTATAATAAAATAATTCCTATTGCCCGAAAATACGGTTTAAAGATTCTTGAGGATGGGGCTCAGGGGTTCGGAGGAAGTATTGATGGAAAAAAAGCCTGTTCGTTCGGAGATATTTCAACTACATCATTCTTTCCGGCAAAACCTCTCGGATGCTACGGAGACGGAGGTGCCGTATTTACGGATGATGAGGAGGTTGTGGAAAGACTTAAATCTATACGTGCACAGGGAAAGTCTCCCGTTGATAAATATGATAACAGAGAAATAGGTATGAACAGCAGACTTGACACACTTCAGGCTGCAATACTTTTACAGAAGCTTAAAGCATTTATTGAATATGAGCTTGATGCGGTAAATAAAGTGGCGGAAAGCTATACCGGAAAGCTTAATGAAAGATATGTAACACCGAAGGTGTTGGATGGCTTTTATTCGAGCTGGGCACAGTATACTATTCTTGTGAAAGATGAAGAAGAAAGAAAGTCTATAATCGATAAATTAAAGGCAAACGATATACCGTCCATGATATATTATCCGAGAGGTCTTCATCAGCAAAAGGCCTACGAATGGATGGAACTTACGGATGAATTATATCCTGACACCATGGAGGCAACGAAGAGGGTACTTAGTCTTCCGATGCATCCTTACCTTACCGAAGAAGATATTTGTAAAATTACGGAAGTGTTATTAAGCTAAAAGGGGTTACATGCATGGGTATTATAAAAGATAATAATTTAAATAATGATACAGCTTTTCAAAATAAAAAAAAGAAGGTTGTTACGGTTGTCGGAGCAAGGCCGCAATTTATAAAGGAAGCCGCGGTTTCGCCGGAGTTGAGAAAGTATTTTAATGAGGTCCTTGTTCATACGGGACAGCATTTTGATTATAATATGTCCGAGCAGTTTTTTGAGGAATTAAGTATACCCAAGCCGGATTATAATTTGGGAATTTCGGGTGGCTCTCATGCGCAGATGACAGGCAAAATGATGATGGCCATAGAAGAAGTGCTGGAAAAAGAAAAACCGGATTGGCTTCTTGTGTTCGGGGATACAAATTCGACTTTGGCTGCGGCACTAGCGGCAGCTAAGTTAAAGATTCCGATTTGCCATGTTGAGGCAGGCGGCAGAACGCATTGCATGACAAATCCTGAGGAAATAAATCGTATCTGCACTGATCATATATCAACGCTGCTTTTGGCAAGTGCACAAGACGGGTTTGATGAATTGAAAAAAGAAGGCCTGGAAAATAAGAGTTTTCTCGTTGGAAATACCATGTATGATGCCTTTGTTAAATACAGCAATGTACGCAGTATAAGTCAATTGAAACTGGAACTATTATCCGGTGAAAAGGTTGATGTGCCTGAAAAGTATTACTATCTGACCTGCCATAGAGAAGAAAACACAAGTGAAAAAAATCTGTCCGAAATTCTAAAGGCAATGAACAGTCTGAATTATCCGACAGTATATCCTGTTCATCCGAGAAACAGAGAGATGGTTTTAAAGCTGGGAGACTTTTCAAATATTTTGTTTGTAAAGCCGGTAGGATATCTTGAGAGTATTTGTCTTGTAAAAAATGCCGAAAAGATAGTAACCGATTCGGGCGGACTTCAAACCGAAGCTTTTTTTGCCGGAAAGAAATGTGTCACTGTTTTGGATTTTGTCTGCTGGCCCGAGACTATGGTTGATTACAGAAACGAATTGAGCAATCCTGTTGAAAAAGAGATACTTGAAAAGCTTTCACATGAGCAGATTATAGATGAGAACTATAAACCTTTCGGTGACGGAAAAGCCGCAGAGAAAATAGTACAGGCTCTGCTGGAAAAATCAGGACAAGTGATGTAAAGGAGTAAACTGATGGACAAATTATTGATTTATACAAAGGTTGATGTATTTTCGGAAAACAGCAGCCTCGGAAAGAAGCTTAAGCGTCAATATAAGGCTTTTTCCACAATGTTTGATACATATATGATTTCATTGAATGATAATAATGTTATTCTTACACACAATAATAAAAATAAGATTATAGCCGAAACCGATTCATGGGTAAAGGCACTTTTTGCGATTAATAAATGCACGGTCGAATGTGTAAAAAAGCTTAATATTCCTTTTGTGTTTATCCGATATCCGATGTCGGAACCGGCATTTAACGGAATGCTGAAAAAGGTAAGCAGGCGCAGTCGTATTATATTGGAACTTCCTACATATCCGTATGATGATGAAATCAAAAATTACGGTGTGGATTTAAAGAACAGGATGGCATATTACATTGATAGAATCAGTCGCCGTAAAATGAAAAAATATGTATATAAAATTGCCGCCTACAGCCCTTATGACAATATTTTCGGAATAGAGGCATTCCCGATTGTAAATGCTGTTTTTGTTGATGAAATTAAGCCGAGAACGATAAGAGAGGTTGACGGTAAAATTCATGTAATCGCAGTTGCTGAAATGCAGCAGAGTCACGGATATGACAGATTTATTAAAGGCCTGAATACTTACTATAAGAAGGGCACCGGAAAAGAAGTATATCTGCATCTTGTCGGTAACGGAAATGAGAAAAAAACTTACGAAGAACTCGTAAAGAAGTATTCTTTGGAAAAATATGTTATCTTCCACGGATATTGTGTGGGTGATGAGCTGGATGAGCTGTATAATAACAGCGACATAGCTCTGGAAAGACTGGGCTTGCACAGAATAGGAGCATCCTTATCGAGCTCTCTTAAATCAAGAGAATATTTATGCAAAGGCTTTCCTATGATTTCATCATCCAAAGTGGATGTTATACCGGATGACTATAAATACCAGCTTATGTTTGAATCAAACGAAAATGAGATAGATATAAATAAGGTGGTTGAATTTTATGATTCAATATATGTAAATGAGAAAAATGATGTTGTAAATGATATAAGAAATCTGGCATATGAAAAATGCGATATCATAAAAGCACTGGAACCCGTAAAAGAAAAATTCTATGAGTAAAGGATTATTAATTATGCTTTTTTAATAATTGTGTAAAACAGCGGAAACAAAATAAAGCAGGTCGCCACAACGTTAGCGATAGTATGTTGCGACGACCTGTTTTATTTTGCTTCCTGCGTTATTCGGTAATCTATTTCTTTAAAAGTCTGCTTTCCTCAAAAAGCTTTCTATTGTCTACGATACGGACAGCCTTTCCTTCGCTTCTCGGTACACTCTTTGGTGCAACAAGGTGAACCTCAACTGCGATTCCAAGCATAGACTTGAGTAAAGAAATAAGCTTCTTTTCTCTGTAGGCCTTTTCTGCTTCATCGGCAGGTGGGTTACTTGGAAGCCATTCTACATCACAGGCAATTGTATCGCTGTTACCAACACGGTCTACGACAAGCTGATAATTTGCTTCGTAACCGTTGTTAAGAAGAACCGTCTCTATCTGTGAAGGGAATACATTTACACCCTTTACTACCATCATATCATCACTTCTTCCGAGTGGCTTGCTCATACGGATGTGAGTACGTCCGCAAGAACATTTCTCACGTGAAAGAACGCATATATCTCTTGTACGATAACGAAGAAGCGGGAAGCCCTGCTTAGTTATACATGAGAATACAAGTTCACCTTTTTCACCCTCAGGAAGGACCTCACCTGTTTGAGGGTTAATAATCTCAGGAATGAAATGATCTTCGTTTATGTGCATTCCGCGCTGCTCTTCGCATTCGAAGGATACGCCGGGACCGCTTATTTCTGTAAGTCCGTAAATGTCATATGCTTTGATTCCGAGTGCATTTTCAATATTATGACGCATTTCCTCTGTCCATGCCTCTGCACCAAAGATACCGGCCTTTAATTTGAGCTTATCTTTTACACCGCGCTCGGCAATGCATTCACCGAGGTATGCTGCATATGATGGCGTACAGCAAAGAATTGTTGAACCGAGGTCTGTCATAAACTGTATCTGTCTGTCTGTATTTCCCGATGACATTGGAAGCGTAAGAGAGCCAAGCTTATGAGAACCACCGTGAAGACCTGCTCCACCGGTAAAAAGTCCGTAGCCGTAACTTACATGAACCACATCATCCTTTGTTCCGCCTGCTGCAACAAGTGCTCGTGCGCAACAAGTCTCCCATATGTCTAAATCTTCCTGTGTATAGAAGGATACAACTCTTCTTCCTGTGGTTCCGCTGGTTGACTGGATACGTACACAATCTGAAAGAGGTGCACCGAGTAAACCATAAGGATATTGGTCTCTTAAATCATCCTTTGTGATAAAAGGAAGCTTATGTAAATCATCAACACTTCGGATATCATCAGGACTTACACCTGCTTCATCCATTCTGTCGTGATAAAATTTTACGCTGTCATATACGTGTCTTACCTGTTTGACGAGGCGCTCGCTTTGGAGCTTTTTTATTTCTTCAACAGGCATGGTTTCAATTTCAGGATTAAAATAATTTCCCATGATTCGTCTCCTTATAAAATATATCTTTAAGTTTATGCTGATTTCGGACATTGTTAAGCCTGTGTAAATTATTGTAAAACAATCAATGCTTTTTGAAAAACAGCTCGTTCATTATAACTCAAAGTGTTATGCGCTTGCAAGAGCAAATCTAAAGAATTCTTAAATACTTCACAACTTTACTGTGATAAAGCAAACAAACAGTCAAAATACCGGATTATTTTTTAAATTAAGTAATAAACATCTTTATCTGTTGTGAATTCATATAAAATATGATAAAATTATTATCGCATTTTTTATTGAAAACGATATTTGGTTTATGATAAAAATGACTTTGTAATCCATAGTCGGAAAAGAGGTATTAATTTGGTAAAGCATATTATATTATGGCAGCTTAAGGATGAGCTGTCTGATGAAGAAAAGAAAAATGTAATGGCAGGAATAAAGGAAGGTTTAGAGGGATTAAAAGGCATTGTTCCGGGACTCATTGAGATAAAAGTTCAGACGGAAAAACTGGCATCTTCGAATGCTGATGTTCTGCTTGATTCCACTCTCGAGAGTGAGGATGCATTGAAGGGTTATGCACTTCATCCGGCTCATGTAAAGGTTGCGGATACCAAGGTGAGACCGTTTACCAAATCAAGAGTCTGTATTGATTATGAAGTATGATAATCCATACTTATACAAGAATAATTAAAATCAAATAAAAAAAGATACGATTAATAACAAAAGGAGAGAGAAAATGAGTGATTTTTCAATTAACACAAAATGTGTTCAGGGAGGATACCATCCGGGAAACGGGGAACCGAGACAGGTGCCGATAGTTCAATCCACGACATTCAAATATGATACAAGTGAGGATATGGGCAAACTTTTTGATTTGGAAGCATCGGGATATTTTTATACAAGACTTCAAAATCCTACAAATGATTATGTGGCTGCAAAGATTGCGGAACTCGAGGGAGGAACGGCTGCGATGCTTACGTCATCGGGACAGGCTGCCTCATTTTTTGCATTTTTCAATATATGTGAAGCAGGCTCTCATATAGTTGCATCTTCATCAATTTATGGAGGAACTTTTAATCTCCTTGATGTGACCATGAGGAAGATGGGTATTGAAACCACATTTATATCTCCTGACTGTACTGAAGAAGAATTAAATGCGGCATTTAAAGACAATACAAAGCTTGTATTCGGTGAGACAATCGCCAATCCGGCACTTACCGTACTTGATATAGAGAAGTTTGCCAAGGCAGCGCATGCACATGGTGTACCGCTTATTGTAGATAATACATTCCCTACTCCTGTTAACTGCAGACCGATAGAGTGGGGCGCTGATATAGTTACTCACTCGACTACCAAGTATATGGACGGACATGGTGCCGCAGTCGGAGGAGCAATAGTTGATTCCGGTAAGTTTGACTGGATGGCTTATAAGGATAAGTTCCCGGGACTTACTACTCCCGATGAATCATATCATGGTATAACCTATGCGGAAAGATTTGGTAAGGAAGGTGCATTTATAACCAAGTGTACAGCACAGCTTATGCGTGACCTCGGATCAATTCAATCACCTCAAAATGCTTTCCTTTTAAATCTCGGTCTTGAGTCACTTCATGTACGTATGCCAAGACATGTCGAGAACGGACAGGCTGTTGCCGAGTTTCTTGAGAAACATCCGAATGTAGAGTTTGTAAATTATCCGGGTCTTAAGAGTGATAAATATTATGAGCTTGCAAAGAAATATCTTCCAAACGGAGGATGCGGCGTTGTTTCTTTTGGAATCAAGGGAGGCAGAGCCGCTGCGGAATCATTTATGAAAAAACTTAAAATAGCAGCTATCGAAACGCATGTTGCCGATGCAAGAAGCTGTTGCCTTAATCCTGCAACGTCAACTCACAGACAGATGACTGATGAGCAGCTTGAAGCAGCAGGTATACCTGCGGGACTTATACGTATCTCCTGCGGACTTGAAGATAAAAATGATCTCATTGCAGACCTTGCACAGGCGCTTGAATAGAATATAAAAAACACAATAATGACGGTTCCTGAAAATAAACATTCGGGAGCCGTCATTATTGTTTATTTCTTAGTGACTTTTAATCAAAAATGTTGTATAATATGATAGGTATATACTGAATACTTAGTACTTTTTGACTTAAAGATAATTTTATTGAGGAAACCATTGCATTTTAGGGCTAAAATGCATGGTGGGGGGGGGTAAAACCGGATGGTTGAAAATGAGATTTTTTTTGAAATATCAAGCATGATAAAAGAACATCCCGGATCTTATGAGGTAAAAAAACGGGCTGCCGGATATGTGGCAGGCTTGTATCCGGTAGGGAGGATAGAAGAAACTATCCTTACCAATACAACTATGCTTCCGTTTAACAAAGAAAGGGAAGACTTTGTGCTTTTTGATTCCGGTTATCACTCGGAAGAAGACGTACTTGTTATTGAAATGCAGTTTAAGGATTGCGGAAAAATAATTTCGCATGTTTATCCTACGATGGCTGCGAAAAAATTTACTGAAGAACAAAAAAATGATTTACGCGTTTTGGGTGCTTTGTTTCAATTCTATGTTGGACATAATAAGATAATGACCTCTCTTGAAATGGCAACTACCAATAATCATATGACAGGTCTTCCAAATCCTAAAGGTTATATCATACGATGCATGGAGATGGCAAAAAAAGGAGACATCAAACAATATGACAGCTGCTATTTTAATATAAAAGGATTCGGACTGGCCAATAATATGTTTGGTCCTGTAGAGGGCGATAATATAATCAAAAGGTATGCAAAGGATCTTTCGGAATTTATCGAAGAGGACGAGGTTGTTGGTCATCTTGGCGGCGATAATTTTGTTGCGCTTATTAAAAGATCCAGAATGGATGATTTTATTGACTTTATTCTTAATTACACAGGATATGGTTTAAAAAATGAAAAAAGAAAAGAGATTAAGTTTGGTGCGTCAATAGGTATAGCACCGCTTAATATTGAAACCTCAAGACCTATGGATATAATTTCCGAGGCTGCGCTTGCTTTCGGATACGCTCGGGCAACAAAGCAGGAAATAGTTGTTCTCGATGAAAATCTTACGGGAAAACTCTATAAGAAGAAGGTTATAGAAGAAACCTTTGAAACAGCCCTGGAGGATGGTGAATTTGTTCCGTTCTATCAGCCAAAAGTCGATATAAGAACAGGAAGTATTGTAGGTGCGGAAGCCCTTGCAAGATGGGTAAAACCCGATTATGTTATAAAGCCTGCAGAATTTATTCCGGTACTCGAGGAAAACGGAAATATTACCATTCTTGACTTTTATATATTTGAAGAGGTTTGCAAAGACATCGCAAAATGGGTTAAACAGGGCAACAAGCCGGTACCTGTATCGGTGAACTTTTCGAGAAAGCATCTTGATGATGATAATCTTGCCGACAGGATTAATCAGATTATAAGCCGCTACGATGTTGCAAGAGATAAGGTGGTTGTTGAGATAACCGAGACTGCGGATTATGATGAAAAGGAGCTTATGACTAATTTCCTTGATAAGATGCAGATTTATGATATCAAGACTTCCATAGATGATTTCGGAAGCGGATATTCTTCGCTGGGAGTATTGAGAGATTTTTCGGTAAATGAAATAAAAATCGATCGCTCGTTTGTAGATCGTGAGGAGTTTTCAAACAGAGACAGAGTAATAGTCGGAAGCATTGTGAACATGGCTAAGGATTTGGGCCTTAGTGTAATTACAGAGGGAATTGAAACTGATGTTCAGTTGGATTTTCTAAGAAGTCTTGATTGCTACTTTGTTCAGGGATTTTATTTTGATAAACCGTTGCCGAAAAAGAAATTTGAAGAACGCCTGCTAAACGGTGGATATAAAATTAAAAATTAAGGAGTTATTCATAAATGCAAAGCTTGGTGGATTGGTATAATAATTCTTTGGGAAGTTTTATGCCGAAGGAAGTGTTTATATTTCTTGTTTCTATGGTACCGTTAATCGAATTAAGAGGCGGACTTGTTATAGCATCTTTATTGAAGATACCGCTTATAAAAGCAAATATAATATGTATAATCGGAAACATTCTTCCGATACCTTTTATATTGTTATTTATAAAAAAGTTATTTGAATTTATGAAGAAGCATAACATATTTAAGGGACTCATAGAAAAGCTTGAAAAAAGAGCCATGAAGAAGTCCGATGGAGTGGAAAAGGGAGAGTTTATCTTTCTCCTTTTGTTTGTAGGCATACCGCTTCCGGGAACAGGTGCCTGGACGGGATCACTTATAGCATCTTTGCTTGAAAAGGATATCAAGAAGGCCTCAGTTGCCATATTTTTGGGAATTCTGATGGCGGCAATTATTATGGATATTGTATCCTATGGAGTTCTTGGAAGCATTGTTAGTTGATAAGATTATTTTTTTGTGATAATATTAGATATTGTGATAATTTATAAATTTAAGGAGATAGCTTGTCGTGGTAGATGAAAAAAAGGTCAAGCTTATGACCAGACTTGCCATTTATGAAAAGAAAGAAAAAAACGACGGACTTGTTATGAGCCGTTTTTTTGAAAGAGATTATGTAAGATTCAATGTTTTGAAAACATTGGTTGCGGCCACGGTTGTATATTGGACTGTGGTTGGAGCTTATGTTTTTGTGAGCTTTGAGGTTATCCTGGATTCCATAAATAATATGGACTATTTCGGCGTAATGTACAGAATACTCGGTTGGTATGCGGTATTTTGTTTTGTATATTTCCTCTTTGCATATCTGGTCTATTCTTACAGATATGGGAAAAAGCGAAAGGGTCTTACACAATACAACAGTGATTTGAGAGACCTGATTGAAATTTCCGGTGGACCTATGCATCATGGAAAGCTGGTCAGAAATTCGAATATTGATGTTATCAAGGATGAGGAAAATAACAGAAAAACTTCTTCTGACAGAGCAAGAAATGTTGTGAACAGATCGGAAATGGTAAAAAATCGTATAAAGAGGGAAGAAGAGGAAAGAAATAAACAAATTATAGAAAATTCCAGAAGACTTGAGGAAAAGAGAAAAAATAAACAGGCACTTTTGGAACAAAAGCAAAGAGAAAGCGAACAGGCTAAATTTGAAATCCGACAAAAACGTATGGCTCTTGAAGAAGAGCAAAGAAGACGAAAAATGCAGAAATCCGATACATACACGAAAGGGGACAATAGGTAATGGCAGGATTAATACAAATCAGGGATGCAATAAGAAATTTTTTGAGAAGATTTGATGAGATTATCACACCGATATTTTGCTTTATCGCAGCCTGGTTTATGTTTTGGTCAATTAATAAATTATATGGTTATTCAGAGCTTTTCGAAAGAGGTATAGTAGTATTTTTATTATCTGTAATCTGTGCATTGGTTTCGGCTCCGGTAGCCGTTTTACTTGGTTCGATAGTTATTATATTCAATTGCTTCTTTGTGGCTAAATCCATAGGAGTAATTGCAGTTCTTGTGTTTTTAGTTATATATTGTATGTATATGAGAATGTTTCCTGATTGTGCGTGGATATTATTTTTTGTGCCTGTTATGTATATATTTAAGATGACATATGCAATACCTCTTATCGTGGCTATATTTGCCGGAGCATCCGGTATGGTTCCTGCTGCAATAGGCGTATTTTTGTATAAGTTTGCGATTGCCGTAAATGATTTGAATGGTATGCTTACAACAGCAGTTAAAAAAGATGATGTTGATGTATATTCATATCTTATTGACAATGTGCTTAAAAACAAGGAAATGATTTTGACCGGAGTTGTATTTGCGATTGTCATATTGTTGACATTCTTTATATACAGACTTCCGTTTGATTATTCGTGGTATGTGGCTATAGGAGCGGGTGGTCTTATAAACGTTCTTGCATTTATGATTGTAAGTGTAATGATGGATATGCAGATTTCATTCGGCTCGGTTGTATTCGGATCATTTATAGGAATAATAGTTACGGTGATTGTGCAGATATGTAAGAGGCTGGTGGATTATTCCCGTAAGGAAATCGTCCAATTTGAAGATGATAATTATTATTACTATGTAAAAGCAATTCCTAAATATGGGGTATCCGAGAAAAAGAAAACAGTAAAAAAGATAACAGGTCAGGAGATTGAAGCTAACAGAGCTGCAAGACCTGCAAGGCAGAACAATCCGGGAAATCCCGGAGTTTAAAAAAGTAACTTGAGTAGAATTATGATGCTTTAATGGGGTGTTGGAATTGGAGAGACTTTGGACAATTTTAGGTTCGTATTTTGATTGGTTTTATGTGCCTCATATAGCCATTTCGGATATTTTGGAGATAATTATCCTTTCATATCTTATCTATACTCTTATTATGTGGGTAAAGAAGACAAGAGCATGGACGGTTTTCAGAGGTATAATTGTTATAGCCATATTTATGGGATTTGCAGCAGTATTTAAATTAAATACCATACTATGGTTATTTAGAAATATGATAAGTGTCGGAATTCTCGCTGTGGTTATTTTATTCCAGCCGGAGTTAAGACGTGCTCTTGAAGAACTCGGAAAAAAGAATATAATATCTGACGTCTTGATAAGAAATGACAGTATCAAAAGCGATCGTGTAAATGACAATACAATACAGGAATTAATAAGTGCAGCTACTTTTATGAGTAAAAATAAAACAGGTGCACTTATTGTGATTGAACAAAACGTTCCTTTGGGTGAGTATGAGGCAACAGGAATAAATATTGATGCCGCAGTATCAAGACAGCTTGTGGAAAATATTTTTGAGCATAATACGCCACTGCATGACGGTGCGGTCATCATAAGAAATAACAGAGTCGTGGCTGCGACATGTTATCTTCCTCTTACGGGAAGAAACGATCTTAATAAGGATTTGGGAACCAGACACAGAGCTGCTGTTGGAATCAGTGAGGTTTCCGACAGTATGACATTGGTGGTATCCGAAGAAAACGGACAGATATCCATAGCACATGGAGGAACACTCTATGAAAACCTTGATGTTGAAAGCTTGAGAAGCCGTCTTTCTTCACTTCAGTCAAGCAAGAATTCTCAAAATAAAAAGGGCAGAAAAGCTAAGAGAATAAAAGGGGGCAGGAAGCAATGAAAAAGTTTTTTTTCCATAATGTAGGATATAAGCTCCTGGCAATTATTTTTGCCATCCTGCTTTGGCTTGTGGTGGTAAATATTACCGACTATACTATAACGGTAAAAATAGAAGATATACCGGTAGACCAGAAAAATTCTGACGTACTTGAGGATTTGGATCAGGTATACGATGTTGTAAAGGGTGATACGGTTGATATTTATGTTAAGGGTAGACGTTCCGTTGTAGGTAATCTTACAGCGAGGAATTTTTATGCTTATGCAGATGTAACTCAGATGTCGATTACAAATTCTGTTCAGATTTATGTTGAACCGAGAAATAAAAGTATAGAGGATGAAATAAGCATAGAATATGTTGACAATATAATGCAGCTAAGCCTCGAGGACAGAGTTAAAGAGCAATTTCCGGTAAAGGTAGATGTTGAGGGTGAAACGGCTAACGGATATGCGATAGGCGAGACCTTGGCAACTCCGAATATTGTAACGATCGAAGGACCTAAGAGCGCGATTGAAAAAATAACTGATGTAACGGTTGTGGTTGATGTGAAGGGAACCGACAAAAATGTAACAGCTGTCGGAGATATATTGCTTCTTGATGCTTATGGCGAGAGAGTCAAAAACGATAAAATACAATTAAGCCAGACACAGGCAGATGTTGTTATTAATGTTTATCCTACAAAGACAGTTGATATAGACGTTGAAATCAAGGGTAAACCTGCCGATGAATATGCGATTTCGGATATAGTTTATCAGCCGCAGACCGTGGAAATAGCCGGTGACGAAAATGTGATTAACGGCATAGATAAAATTGAAATAAATGATATATCGGTAAGCGGTCTTGAAGAGAGTCTTCAGACTACCGTTAATCTTAATGATTACATTCCAGAAGGTGTATTTTTAGCACGACCTGATTCCGAGATTGCTTTGACCGTCACAATAGAAAAGCTGACAACCAAAAAGATAAATCTTAAGGGAACGGATATAACACTTAAGAATAAAAATAATGATTACGAATATGAAATCGAGTCAAGTGATAATATCATAGTAGAGGCATCAGGCCTTGAAAATCTTGTGAGCGGGCTTGATACAAGTGCGATTACTCCGGAGATAGACTGCTCGGATTTGGGACTTGGTACGCACAATGCGACCATAGAATTTAAGACTATCGACGGTGTTAAATATAATGTGGTTGGCGTTGTGAAAATAAATGTACATACTAAGAATAACGAATAAAAAAGAAAGATGCCGATGCATTTTGTGCTTGGCATCTTTTGTTTATAAACTGATATTTTTATATGAGGAGGTAGATTTATGGACGAGCAGATTATTAAAAAATTTAAGGATGCGGTTGAAGAATGTAATTATATTGTTTTCTTTGGTGGTGCCGGCGTTTCCACGGAAAGTGGAATACCGGATTTTCGAAGCACTGATGGTTTATACAATCAAAAATATAAATATCCCCCTGAAACCATGGTGAGTCATTCGTTTTATATGCATCATACAGAAGAATTCTTTAAATTTTACAAGGATAAGATGGTTTTTCAGGATGCAAATCCGAATGCTGCACATAAAAAACTTGCGGAGCTTGAGAAACGAGGAAAACTCAAGGCTGTTGTTACACAAAATATAGATGGACTCCACCAAAAAGCAGGCAGCAGGGAAGTGCTTGAACTTCATGGCTCGGTACACAGAAATTATTGTACAGGCTGTGGCAAATTTTTTGATTTGGATTATGTTATGAAACAGGAGAATGTTCCGAAATGTGATGAGTGCGGAGCGATTATAAAGCCTGATGTTGTATTGTATGAAGAAGGACTGGACAGTAGTGTTATAGCAAGAACCATTGATCATATTTCTCATGCTGATATGCTTATCATAGGAGGTACATCCCTTGTGGTATATCCTGCTGCCGGACTAATAGACTATTTTAACGGAAAATATCTTGTTGTTGTAAATATGGCACCTACACCGAGAGATAAAAATGCTGATATTCTGATTAACGGGAAAATAGGAGAAGTTTTTTCTGCGATATAATAAAAATAATACAAAGAAAAATCCGGAGGGAAAAATGACTGAAAACAAAGAATTGAAAACCGAAACATTAGCTAAGCTTTTATCTGACAATGTGTCGAGGGTTATAGTTGATAAGGAAGAACAGATAAAGCTTATTATAACCGGACTGCTGGCCGGAGGACATATACTTATTGAGGATAATCCGGGTACGGGAAAAACTATGCTTGCCAAGGCCTTTGCAAAGAGCATTAATGTCCCTTTTAAGAGGGTACAATTCACTCCGGATCTGATGCCTTCGGATATAACAGGATTAAATATCTATAATCAAAAAAAGGGCGAATTTAATCTGGTTAAAGGACCGGTTTTTACAAGTGTTCTGCTTGCGGATGAGATAAATCGCGCGACTCCGAGAACCCAATCAAGTCTGCTTGAAGCTATGGAGGAAAAACAGGTAACAATAGACGGTGAAAGCTTAAAACTTCCGGAACCTTTTGTGGTATTTGCAACGGAAAATCCTGTCGAGACAAGCGGAACATACCCGCTTCCGGAAGCGGAGCTTGATAGATTTATAATAAAGCTCTCCATGGGAGAAAATGATAAAAACGCAGAGCTTGGTATAATAGAGAGATATATTAATGATATGCCGATAGATAGTATTTCATCCGTATGTGATGCCGGAGAAATAATAAAACACAGAGAGAAAATCAAGAGGGTTTTTGTACATGATTGTATAAGGTCATACATTGTTGATATAGTACTTGCCACAAGAAAAAACAGTGAACTTAATATGGGCGTCAGCACGAGAGGAACTCTTGCACTGTTAAGATGCAGTCAGGCATTTGCAGCGATAGAGGGAAGAGGATATGTCGCCCCGGATGATGTAAGATATCTTGCACCTTATGTTCTCGGACACAGAATACTTGCATTCGGAGGTGCAGGAGATTTCAAACATAACAGAAATATCATCGAAAAGATAGTAGAAGGAATAGAAGTACCCGTTGAAGATTGGAAGGCATAATATATGAAACTTGTTGTTGCGATTATTATGGCAATATTTATATATATGTTTCAAAAAAAACTATATGGAAAATATTGGGACAAGGGTCTTGATGTAAAGGTTGATTTTTATGATTCTTATATCAATCAGGGGGAGCGTTCTTATATTACCGAGGTGATAAATAATGCTAAATTTCTGCCGCTTTCCATATTGCACGTTAAATTTGCGGCACCTTTAAGTTTTTCTTTTGAGGATAAAGCAAATGCAGCATTGTCCGATTCGTATTACAGAAATGATGTCTTTTCGGTTATGCCTAATAAACGCATAACCAGAAGATTGTATTTTGATGCAAAAAAAAGGGGCTATTTTGTAATTGACGGAGTAAATGTTATCTCAAAGGATTTCTTTTTGACTAAAAACTTTGCGAAAAATATATCTCACAAATCTGATATTTATGTGTTTCCGGAAAAAATAGAAAATGAAATGATAGATTCTGTGTTCAGCATGGTGATCGGTGATATTGAAAATGACAGAAGTCTTATAGAAGATCCTTTTACATTCCGGGGAATAAGAGAATATGACAGTTCCTGCAGTATGAAGAGAATTAACTGGAAGGCTACGGCGAAGACGGATAAGCTTATGGTTAATCTTTATAATCACACTTCATTGCAAAATATAAGAGTGCTTTTGAATCTTGATACCAACAATATGATCAAAGCCGAATACCTTGATGAAATAAGCATAAGTCTTGCATCATCGGTATGTAAATATTTTTTAAATAAAAATCTTAATGTTGCAGTTTCATCGAACGGTTTGGATGTTATAACCAAAAGCAGGGGAGAAGTTGAACCCGGTTCATCGCTTAAACATATGCTTTCCGTGGACAAATATCTTTCCCGTCTGGAAGGACAGGACGGTATAGATGCTTTTATGGAAATTATCGATGAGGAAATTTATTTAAACAGAAATAATACGACTTATGTAATCATATCTCCGTATTATAAGGAAGATTTGCTTAAGAAGCTGGATTATATGGAAAAGAAAGGTACCGGAATATTTATGCTTGTACCTTATTATAATATTCACGGATATAACAGATTGCGTTCCTATATGCATGGCTGGGAGGTGAATATATATGAAACCTAAGATTGCGATATTTCAGGGAGGATTAAGGCTTGTATATGAATGGCTTTTTTCTGTCTTATGCTCCTATTTTATTATAATAATATTTATGGGTGAAAAGCCTGACGGTTTTATGGAACTTGCACTTCTTATGATATATCTTGCTTCCTATTGGATAAGAAAAAGAGCGGGGTATAATATCTGGATATTTGCCGTGCATGTAGTTCTTTTGACTTCGATATTATTGCTTCCTTTTTCTTCAAGCACTAAATGGGTTTTGTCCGGAATAATCATATATCAGTTCAGTGAAGCTTTGGTTTATGAAAAAAAGGGGAATTTCGTTAATTTCAGTGATGTGCCGTGGCCGACTTTTTTTGTGAGTGTAGTCATATACGCCTACGGATATGCCACAAAAAGCAGCCTTCTTACAACGGGAGCTTACATAATCCCGATAATATTGATAGTTCTTTATCTGCTTATTATATATATTGACGGATTAAATGTTTATCTGGAATCAACAAAAAATGTTTCCGGGCTGCCTGTAAAAAAGATTGTATTCGTCAATTCTTCTATAGTGATTGCCGTTATCGTATTGCTTTTGGCCGGCATGCTTTTGGGACATGCACTGGGGCTTTCGTCGGCTTTGTATAAGGGACTTAAGGCAGTTGTTTTTCTTTTGTCTTATGTGATATTTGCCATAAGACTTATGTTTATTTTTTTACTTAGACCGCTTACGAAAACTACAAGTGATAAGATGCAATATGAGCAAAATAAATTCGGCGATTTTTTGTCCGAGCATGCCGATGATACCGTAGGAATACTGGATATGATATATAAAACAGTCGCCATATTGATTGTAATATATATATTATTTAAGTTTGCCGGATTAATTATTAAGCTTCTTATGAAGAAAAGAACGGTATACGGAGACAGGATTGAGGAAGCCGTTGTATCGAATAGAAGGGTTGATGTGACCGGAATAAAAAGAGAAAAGAAAAATATTTTTTCTTCGGAATATAAGTTCAGAAAGCTGTATCGAGAAAGGGTTTTGAGACACAGATACGATATTCGTCTTAATGCTTATAAGACTGTAAGAGACATAAGGGATGAACTTTATAAAAACGAGCTTGATGATATAACAAAAATCACCGCAGCTTACGAAGAAGTAAGATACGGTGATAAGAAAGTCACAAAGGAAATGATGAAATTATTTGACCGTTTCACCGAGTAAATGAGTGAAACGATTAATGATTTCTTCATCGGGATTTTCTCCGAGCATATATATATCCTCGGCTTTGATAAGTCCGCCTGCCATGGAAGGATGTCCGCCGCCGGAGCCGATATCACTAAGAGCGAGATTGATTACGGAGCCGGCGTCAATATTTTTGTTTTCGGAACGTATGGAAAACTTATAGCCGTCTTCACGTTTTGAATAAATCACAGTTACATCTACGCTGTTAAGCTCAAGCATAAAGTCGGAGATGATACCTATAAGGGCATCGGGACATGAAAAAGGTATGCATGCAAAGCCTATTGTTCCGTATATTTTTATGTTTTCGATGGCGGCACCATATGCTTTAAGGTCGTTTAATTCCATATTGTTATGTTCGAGAACTTTAAGCATATCGTTATCTGCCTTTGGATAAAGAAATTTAAACATATCAATATCCAAAATTGTGGTTCCTCTTGAAAAATTGAGTGTATCGGACTTTAATCCGTAAAGAAGAGCGGAGGCTGTATGCTTGTCCGGTGTAAGATTAAGATCTTCGAAATACTTGGCAATAATAGTTGAACAGCTTCCCACAAAACGTATATCACTATATTTATATTCTGTATTTACATATACCGGATGATGATCGACGCAGGCTATTTCATCGCCTATAAAGTCCGTAATGTTTCCGTTTCCTTTTTGTGAATCTACACATACTATATAGTCGTTTTCTGACATGTTATCTCTTATTTGGTCGTAAGAAAAAATCTTTATATTAAATACCTCAGTCATTTTTTTTGTACTTAATTTATCAATTCGTCCTTCATAACAAAGAGTGGAATCAATATCAAAGTGCTTGAATATATTTTGAAGACCGAATGCCGAAGCGATTGCATCGGGATCCGGGAAATTATGAGTCTGAATGTAAATGTGACGACCTTTGCATATTTCAATCAGTTTTTTGCAATCTGACATTTTATCTTATCCTCCTGATATAACGTAGATTATATTATGATTATAACACAGTTTTTTCCTTTTGCTAAATTGTTTTAATTATATTGCAAATATAAATGACGATGGGTTATAATTGTATGGCAGATATTTAGGAGAAAAAAATGGATACTGAAGAAATAAACGAAACAGAAGAATTAAAACCCGAAGCTGATGAAATAAGTGATGCTGAAACGATAGAATTAAAAGAGGATGATTTTATTCCTATTATTGATATTCCGGAAGCATATATTATTTCAAATATTGATGATGTTAAAAATACTAAAATTCATGTGATAAAAGGATTAACCAAAGCCCTTTTTACACCTGAGTTTTATTTTGCTGTTCTTTTGTCATATCAGGAGCTTTTGTTTCATCTTTTCAGATTTGGATTTAAGGCTGAGAATCTTTCGTTTAAAATCCTTTTTGCTGTTTTTTACGGAATAGTAACCGGAGCTTTGGTAAGTGTATTTCCAAAGCTTGCTTCGATTATATTGACTTTTGTTTTCACAGCTTTTTTTACGATATATTTTCTTACTCAAATTGTGTTCAGCGGCGTTTTCGGAACCTATCTTTCGTTGTCGGGTTCCATAGGAGTTGCCAATCAGGCGTTGGATTTTACGGATGTTATATTTAAGGAACTAAAAGAAGAATGGTACATACTTGTGCTTATGATTCTTCCGTTGATTCTCCTTTCCGTTTATTTAAGAAAAATAATAAACTTCGAAAGACATAAGATTTATATGTATGCAATGTCCGTCGGGGCGGCTGTGCTCACTTTTACTGTCATTATGATTTGCATGCAGGCTGGTAGAAAAAAAGTATATTCGACATTTGAAGTATATCGTGATTACACATCGGTAGATATGTCTGTTGAAAAACTTGGAGTAATCGAATCATTTTATCTTGATACCAAAGTAGGAATTAAAGAAAAATTCGGTATCAAAAATGACAGGGTTTCTTTTGTGGCTGAAGCGGAAGAAGAGATAGCGACTGAAGAAATAACAACCGAACAGATTAAAAAAGAAGATAAACAGGAAGAAGTTGTTATTGACAGATCACCTAATATTCTTGATATTGATTTTGATGAGCTTATGGAGTCTGCACCAAATGAAAATATAAGAGCATTGCACGAATATGTAAGTCAGGTTAAGCCTACAAATAAAAATGAATATACGGGAATGTTTGAAGGATACAATCTTATTTTTGTAGTAGCGGAGGGCTTTTACGGACTTAGCATAGATCAAACAAGAACCCCAATGCTTTATAAAATGAAATATGGCGGATTTTGTTTTGATAATTACTATTCGCCTCTTTGGTACGGTTCGACACTCGGTGGTGAATATGCGGATTTGACCGGACTTATGCCGAGAAACGGCGGATATCTTGCTATGTCAAAGTCGGGTTATAATAAAAATGATATGATGTTTACCTTAAGCCGTGAGCTTTCGGATAAGGGATATAAGGTAACCGGTTATCACAATAATGATTATACATATTATGACAGAAATGTTTCGCACACGAATCTTGGATATGATTGGATAGGTGTCGGAAACGGATTTGAACCTGAGTACGGTCCGGGTGGAAATATGCTTTGGCCTCAGTCAGATGAATATATGATTGATGAAACTTTTGATGAATATGCCGATGATGAACCTTTCCATACATATTATCTGACGGTAAGCGGACATGTTATGTATAATTTCAGTGGCAATGCCATGGCTCAAAAGCATAAGGATCTGGTTGAAGATATGGAGTATTCCGAAACAACAAAGGCTTATATTGCATGTCAATATGAGCTTGAACTTGCTATGGAAAAACTTGTGGAAAAGCTTGAAGAAAAAGGAATAGCAGACAATACACTTATTGTACTTACGGCAGATCATGTGCCGTATGATAATAAAGATGTGTGTGATGAGCTTGCCGGACATAAATTGGATAGTACATTCGAATGGTTTGAAAATACCCTTATAATCTGGTCACCTTCCATGGAAAAGCCGGTTTATGTAGAAAAGTGCTGCAGCAGTCTCGATATACTCCCTACCGTACTTAATCTTATGGGACTTCCGTATGATTCAAGAATGCTTGCAGGACAGGATGCACTGTCAGACAGCGAAGGATTGGTTATGTTTAATGACAGAAGCTTTATAACTGACAGAATTTCCTATAATGCAAATACCGGCGAGGTCATAAGCCTTGACGGAAAGCCTGTGGATGAGGATTATGTTGAAGCAAAGGTTGCACAGGTAAGAAATAAGTTTAGTATGGCAGAAAAAATTTGTGATTATGATTATTACAGATATATAGATGAGTATTTAACAGTAGGAGAATAAGCCTATGTTGAAAAAAAATAATAATAAAATTATTACAATATGGATGCTCTTTATTGCCTTTATGACGCTTTTAAGAGTTGTTTATTCTGCCGGCTATACCTACGAATACATTGTAAATGCGGGTATGGACGATCAATGGATGGTTTCTCAGGCATATTCTATTTTGGGAGGTCAATGGCTTGGACCGTACAGCCATGTAACTTTGATCAAATCTGTTACATATCCGATCATGCTGGCATTCTTCAGAGCTATATCGATGCCTTACGGAATGGGTGTCGGATTGTTTACGGTTGCGGTTTCGTTTATCTTCGCAAGAGCGATAAAACCTGAGGTAAAAAATGTTTTCCTCAGAGGTATAATCTATCTTGTGATTTTGTATTCTCCGTTCGGATTTCTTTCTATTACATCTGCAAGAATATACAGAAATTCGGTTTCTCACTGGATGGCACTTTTGGTTATTGCATCAATTATAGGTATTTATTACAGAAGAGATTACAGTCTTAAAGGATTATGGAAATGGATACTTTGTGAAGCGGTTTCGTTCATGATGTTTTGGGAGCTAAGGGAAGACCACATCTGGATACTTGCATTTGTTGTGCCGGCTTCAATAATTCTGGCAATATATAGAATTTTTCATAAAAAGGGATTAATTAAATCATTAATCGGAGTGGCAATTCCGTTTGTTGCTGTTGTGATAATGGAATTGGGCATAGCAACGATAAATTATAAACACTACGGTGTTTTTTGTCTGAATGACAGATCGGGAACCTATTGTGCGAAGGTTGTATCACTTTTATATAAAATAAATGATGGCGGAATACATGATCAAAGTATATGGGTTTCAAGCGATGCGCTTACTCTTGCAAGAGAGGCAAGCCCGACTCTTGACAGCCTGGGTGATGGTTTGGACTATAACTGGAATTATTGGAAAGTCGTCACTATGTACGGAAATGAGGTTCCGGGAGATCATGCGGAATGGGCTTTGCGCCAGACTGTTATGGATGCGGGCTACTACAAAGATGCGGTAACAACAAATGAGTTTTATAAAAAAATATATGAAGAATTAAAGGCTGGCTTCGATTCGGGTATGCTGAAGAAGAAAAAAGGTATTTTCCTTTCCTCTCAAATGAGACCGTTCAATAAAGATGATATGGATATGGCATGGAAGCTGACCCGGAAAGTAGTTCCGAAATATGCCGGCTATGATACTAACGGAATGTATGTGGCATATACGACATACGGTATGGATGAGAATGATAAAAGCTTGTTTGAAAATATGCTGCTTATGAATATCACTGAGCAGTATATTCCGGAAAATGAAGAGATTACAGACTACGGAGCTTATGTAACTGCGTCATATAACCGTTTTATAAGAGCTAATCTTGACATGATATGGAAGATATATAAGAAGCTTGCCGTATTTTTGAATTATATTTCAATCGGTGCATTTATATTTATGATAACCAGTATGATATTTGAATTAAAGAGAAAAGAGTTTTATTCTTTATATGCTTTTTTGCTTACCGGAGGTATAATCATTTTGCTCTATGCTTACACATTTATGATATGCCTGTGGGGATTATGGATGACAACCGATATTAACAGTCCTGTATATTGGTTCTATGGTTCTTCGGGACCAATGCTCGTTCAGGTATGGAGAATATTATGTCTTACATATCTTATTAACAGAGTTACAAAGATTTATCAAAATAAAAAGGTTAAGTCAAAACAGGAAGAGAAAGAGGAAGCAGCAAGACCGGATGATGCTGTAACAATATCAAAAGATATGGATTTCGAAAGTGGTGAAGTATAAAAATGGGAATACATGATACGATAATAAAGCTTGAAGAATTGCGTAAAAAAGTTCAGATTGATCAGGTAATGACGGTTTGCCCAATGTTTATTATGCTGTTTTTATCTATGTTTGTACCGCAATTATCCTTTTTGATGGCGATAGTTTCTATGGGTATGATATTGTATGGGATAAAACACCAGAAAGAAGATAAGAAGAAGTTCAAAAGCCTATATAAGCAAACCTTTGTAACTCAGCTTTTGTCTGAAAGATTTGAAAATGTATATTATTCCTGGGAAAGCGGATTTACACAGGATGCAGTGAAGCTTTTTAATTTAGTTCAATTGGGTAACAGATTTTATAGCGAGGATTATTTGTCGGCATTTTATAACGGAATTCATTTCGAACAGTCTGATGTTACCGTACAATATCATACTTCCGGAAAGAATTCGCATACTACAACATATTTTAAAGGAAGAATGTTCGCCTTTGACTTTCCGCATAAAAACGTTGCGTCCGTAAGATGCTTTTCAAATACCTTTTTTTATAAGGCCGGCTCAAATAATCAAAAGATAAAACTCGAAAGCGGTAATTTTAACAGAATATTTAAAACTGATGCATTTTATGAACATGACGCTTTTTATTTTTTGACACCTCAAATGATGGAAAGAATAAGTGCGTTAAATGCAAAATACGGAAATGTTGCCGTACATTTTATGGGAAATAAGCTGTTTATCGGAATAAATATGAAATCGGATGCATTTGATCATGATTATTCAAAGAAAGTGGACTATTTGGAAGAGGTTGCAAAGATGAATCAGGACACGCAGGTGATTATAGATATAATAAATACATTGTCATATATGCATAATTATTAAAAAGTTTGAATTTTAAAATAATTTAGTATATAATAAAGAAGTTTATCAAAAAGTGTATAAAGGGTTACATGTTTTTTTGATAACTTTAAGGATATGATAGGAGATTCACACAATGAAAAAAAGTATTGAAATCAGATGGCATGGACGAGGCGGTCAGGGAGCAAAGACGGCAGCTTTGCTTTTGGCCGATGTAGCTTTTAATACGGGTATGTATGTTCAGGGCTTTCCTGAGTACGGACCTGAGAGAATGGGCGCACCAATCACGGCATATAACCGAATAGGCGATAAGCCTATAAGAGTTCATTCCAATATATACAATCCTGATTTTGTAGTGGTAGTTGATGAAACATTGCTTCATTCGGTAGATGTAACGAAAGGCTTGAGTAAGGAAGGCGCAATCGTTATAAATACCACACAGGATAAAAAGGATATTATCCCTTTGCTTAAGGGCTACGAGGGAAGAGTATATACGATAGATGCTCATAAGGTTTCAATGGAGACACTCGGTAAATACTTCCCGAATTCACCGATGCTTGCGGCAATAGTCAAGGTTGCCGAAATCATGGACAAGGATGTATTCTTATCGGAGATGGAGGCTTCATATAAGCACAAATTTGCCAAGAAGCCTGAAGTAATAGAAGGAAACATGAATGCACTCAGAATGGCATTTGAGGAGGTGAAATAAATGGCACAGGCATCAGATTTATCAAAAATAAATGAAAAGAGTCCGTATTATGACATTACACCGGGTAACCAGATTTACGGAGGCGGCGGTGCCAAGGAGTTTCACACCGGCGAGTGGAGAACTCAGACACCTGTTATAGACTGGAATAAGTGTACTCAATGCTTATTATGTACACCTGTATGTCCTGACAGCTGTATAGCCGTTAAGGACGGGAAAAGACAGGATTTTGATTTGGATCACTGCAAGGGCTGCGGTATATGCGAAAAGGCATGCAGCTTTGGAGCTATAACTATGAAGGAGGGAATTTAAGATGTCTATTCGTGAAAGAATGTCAGGAAATGAAGCGGTTTCCTATGCGATAAAGCAGATTAATCCGGATGTAATGGCAGCATTCCCTATTACGCCTTCAACCGAGATACCTCAAATGGTATCAACCTTTATTGCAAACGGAGAAATGGATACGGAGTTTATTCCGGTTGAGTCGGAGCACAGCTCAATGAGTGCGGCTCTGGGTGCGAGTGCTGCGGGAGCAAGAGCTCTTACGGCTACATCATCCTGTGGTCTTGCATATATGTGGGAAATACTTTATGTAGCTGCATCTGACAGACTGCCTATAGTGCTTGCACTGGTAAACAGAGCACTTACGGGTCCTATTAATATCAATTGCGACCACTCTGACAGTATGGGTGCAAGAGATTCCGGATGGATACAGATATATGCGGAAAATAATCAGGAGGCGTATGATAATTTTATACAGTCATTCAGAATTGCCGAACATCCGGATGTTAAGCTTCCTTTTATGGCCTGTCAGGATGGATTTATCACAAGCCATGCCGTTGAAAATATTGAGCTTATCGAAACTGAGACGGTTAAGAAGTTTGTAGGAGAATATAATCCGGAAAATTATCTTTTGAATAGCGAGATGCCTATGGCAGTAGGCCCGTATGCAAATTCACCTTTTTACATGGAAACAAAGTATAATCAAAGAATGGCCATGAAAAATGCCAAGAAAGTTATACTTGATGTAGCAAAGGAATTTGAGACTATTTCGGGAAGAAGCTATGGCTTCTTTGAAAAATATAAGCTTGATGATGCCGAGGTGGCAATCGTAATTATCGGTTCTGCTGCAGGTACATCAAAGGAAGCTGTTGATAAGCTTCGTGAGCAGGGTATCAAGGCCGGTGTACTTAAGATAAGAGTGTTCAGACCGTTCCCGGGAGAAGAAATTGCAGAAGCTTTGAAAAATGTGAAATATGCTGCAATACTTGATAGAGCAGAAAGCTTTTCAGCTTATGGCGGACCGCTTGGTTCTGAAGTTAAGTCTGCACTTTATGATGCAAAGTCGGGTTGTACCGGAATTAATTATTTCTATGGTATCGGCGGTCGTGATTATACTGTTGAGGCAGCAGAAGGAGTATTTGAAGAGCTTATTGATATCATGAACGGTAAAAAAGAGATTGAACAGTTTAAGTATATAGGACTCAGAAAGTAAAGGGAGGAAAAACGAGATGGCATTTAATTTCAAAGAAGTAATGAGTAAACCGGAACGTCTTGCTCCCGGTCACAGAATGTGCGCAGGCTGTGGCGGAACGATTACCGTAAGAACGGTGCTTCGTGCCTTAAAGCCTGAGGATAAAGCAGTAATAGGAAATGCAACCGGTTGTCTTGAGGTGTCAAGCTTTATGTATCCATATACGGCTTGGGAGGACAGCTATATTCACAATGCATTTGAAAATGCGGGCTCAACTCTTTCAGGTGTTGAGACTGCCTACTATGCTTTGAAGAAAAAAGGTAAAATTAAAGATAATTATAAATTTATAACCTTCGGTGGAGATGGCGGTACCTATGATATAGGTTTACAGTCATTGTCCGGAGCCATGGAGAGAAATCATGATCTTGTATATGTTTGTTATGATAACGGAGCATATATGAATACCGGTATTCAGCGTTCATCTGCAACACCTATGTATGCCGATACAACAACCACGCCTGTAGGTAAGAATTCAAACGGTAAGATGCAGAATCGTAAGGATTTGGCTTCAATTATCGCAAATCATGATATACCTTATGTCGGTCAGTCTACATTGATCGGAACCATGAAAGACTTATATGAAAAGGCTGAAAGAGCTATATACACACCGGGTGCGGCATTCTTAAATGTAATGTCACCATGCCCGAGAGGATGGAGATATGAGACACCGGATATTATGAAGATTTGCAAACTTGCCGTTGAGACCTGCTATTGGCCTTTGTTTGAAGTTATTGAAGGAAAGTGGATACTTAATTATGAGCCTAAGAAGAAACTTCCTATTGAAGATTTCTTAAGACCACAGGGAAGATTTAAGCATCTTTTCAAGCCTGAGAATGAAGACCTTCTTGTTAAATATCAGGAAGAAGTTGACAGAAGATGGGAAGAACTTTTGTATAAATGTGCAAGATAAGGAAGTAAAGTATGAGTAAAAAGTGTTGCGGAATGATATATTCCGATGATGAAAAGGTATGTAAGATTTGCAAAAAGCCACTCGTTGATGACAATGCTGGGGATACCCAAGATATCGAAACCGTTCAATTCGGAGAGGAGGAAGCGGCGGAGGAGTCGGAAGACGAGTATGAAGAATACGACGAGGCGAAAGAAGCTGACGAGGAATATGAAGGATCGGATGAAACCGATGAAGAGTATGATAAAGCCAATACGACAGGTGAAGCCGAGAAAACCCATGATTCCGGCGACGCTGATGATAAAAATGTAAATTACCTGAAAAAACACATTGAACGTGAAGCTATTCTTGATCAGATATTTGAGGATAACGGATACAGGAAAAATGATACCATAAAAGAGGAAAGAGAAAAGGTTCCGTATAAAGGAGCCGGAATATTTACTCTTATTCTTGCAATTCTCGGATTGGCATTTATAGGTTTATTGGTTTATTTTATAGTTTTAAATCCGTATTATATAAAAAACGGAGAGGCTGACAGGCAGCTTGAGTATCCGGAACTTTCTTCCACATCGGATGCCGAAGAATTAAGCACGCTTCTTGAGCCTTACGAAGCTACCGTAACGGATGCCGCAGAAGAAAACTGATAGTAAGAATAGAGGAGAAAAAAGATGAAAAACGGTTGGAAAAAGCTATTTATATTTTCTTTGATTTTCATATTGCTTGAAGTAATCGGAACGGTTCTGGTTATGATGCCTTTTTATACAAGAAATATGGTCTTTAAAAATATTGATAAAGGAAATTCCGTAAAAACGAAGGGCTATTACGATATGCTCAATGATTCCGGTCAGGATAAAGTATGTTCGTATCTTGATGATTTCGGTGCGACGATTTGTCAAAAATATATAGACGGCAAAAAGACATATGAGGAAACCATGGCATCATTGGATTCCATAAAGGAAATAGAAGGCTCAAATCAAATTGCCGAAAAGTATATAAAGGATGTTGCGTCAAATGAGTATAAGAAGATAATAATGGAAATATATGAAGCTGATATGCAAAGAGATTCCAATAAGGGGTATGCTCTTAAGTCAGAGCTTGATGTCGTTAAGCAAAGACTCGATAATTCTACGCGGGAAAAACTTATGATAGAGATTTTAAATGATAAATATAAAGGATTCCTTGCGGAAGAGATAAATGGTGACGGAATTCTTGATATGTGCGCTATCATTCAGGATAACTCATATTATGAGGCTTATGACTATTCAAATGTTATTGCAAGTAATGCGGAAAGCGTAGTTGTATACAGAAGCTTATATTCACAGATGCAGGAAGCTTATGCGAGACAGGATTATCTTGATGTACTTGAAAAATGCAACGATATCGCTGTTGACAATTGGGATGAAAAATATAAGAAACTTTTCGAAGAAATGTATACCTCGGCCTACGAAGAGGGCAGGGAATATTATCCGGGAAAAATCGATGAATTTATAATGACGGATAATAAAGAGGCCGCAGTTGAGCTTATGAAGGAAGTTGAGGCTGTTTACGGAAACGATATAGATTTAAAAAATGCTCAAAATAATCTTCTTTCGGATTGGCAGCAGGTATATGTGGACTTTATTGAAAGTTATGATGCATCAAGCTCTTCACATACAATAAATACTTTATTGTTATATGATATAAATGATGATGATATTCCTGAAATGTTCCTGTTTGATATAGCCGAAATAGAAAATACTTATGTAAACTGTGAGGTTTATAATGTAAATAAAGGAAAATGTAAATCCCTTGGTTATCAAAAGATAATAAATATCTGTGATGACGGATACCTGATTACGCTTCCTGCATCGGGAGGCGGAGATGAGGCGTATGCTCTTACATCTTATGATGGCGAGAAGCTTACCGAAGGTGAGGATTGTAAGAAAGTGGGCGACAGTTATTATGTTAACGGACAGGATGTGAGTGATGCGGATTATTTGTCCGTCAGAACAGGAATACTTGCACATGCAAGCGCCTACACGATTAAGAATTCCAAGAATTCTGATTTGGAGAATGCAAGAGAATATATAATGCTTTTTGAAAATAAAAACTAAAACGGAGGAAAGAAAAACATGGTTAAATTGTATGAAACCGGAGCATATCTTGTTAACGGAACTGAACTTGTGGCTGATAATGAGGATGCAAAAAAAATACTTGAGAGTAAAGGAATAAATACAACAAAAGAAGAAGCATCAGAGAATACTATGGCTTATGGTATTCTTAAGGCACATAATACTTCGGACAATATGGAACAGCTTAAGATAAAGTTTGATAAGATGACTTCACATGATATAACCTTTGTAGGTATCATACAGACAGCCAGAGCATCGGGACTTACTGAATTTCCGATACCTTATGTTCTTACCAACTGCCATAATTCGCTTTGTGCGGTAGGCGGAACAATAAATGAAGATGATCATGTATTCGGTCTTTCCTGCGCTAAAAAATACGGTGGGGTTTATGTACCTCCCCATCAGGCTGTTATACATCAGTTTGCAAGAGAAATGCTTGCAGAGTGCGGTGCCATGATACTTGGTTCCGACAGTCATACAAGATACGGCGCTTTGGGAACAATGGCCATAGGCGAAGGTGGCGGAGAGCTTGCAAAGCAGCTTCTGAAAAGAACCTATGATGTGGCAAAGCCGGGAGTTGTAGCCATTTATCTTGATGGTGAGGTTTCAAAGGGCGTTGGTCCGCAGGACGTTGCACTTGCACTTATAGGCGCAACCTTTAATTGCGGTTATGTTAAAAATAAAGTTATGGAATTTGTCGGACCGGGTGTTGATAAGCTGTCTGCGGATTTCAGAATCGGTGTGGATGTAATGACAACCGAGACTACATGTCTTTCTTCTATCTGGAAGACTGATGATGAGATAAAGAAATGGTATGAGACACATTACAGAGCAGAAGCATATAAGGAACTTAATCCGGGAAATGTGGCATACTATGACGGAGTGGTATATGTTGATCTTTCAAAGATTAAGCCTATGATAGCTATGCCGTTCCATCCAAGTAATGTATATACGATAGAAGAGTTAAAAGCCAATCTTACGGACATACTTGAGGATGTGGAGAAGAAGGCACTTGTATCGCTTGACGGAAAGGTTGACTTCACATTAAAGGATAAAATAAGAGACGGAAAACTTTATGTTGAGCAGGGAATCATAGCAGGCTGTGCCGGCGGAGGATTTGAAAATATCTGTCAGGCTGCTGACATTGTAAAAGGCAAGTACATAGGTAACGATGAGTTTACTCTTTCGATTTATCCGGCGTCAACGCCTATATATATGGAGCTTGCAAAGAACGGGGTATTGGCCGATCTTATTCAGACAGGTGCCATTGTTAAGACTGCATTTTGCGGACCTTGTTTCGGTGCGGGAGATACACCTGCAAATAATGCTTTCAGTATAAGACATTCAACGAGAAACTTCCCTAACAGAGAAGGTTCAAAGATACAAAACGGTCAGATTTCATCTGTTGCACTTATGGATGCACGTTCCATAGCTGCCACAGCGGCAAATAAGGGTTATCTTACCGCTGCAACCGAGATTGACGTGGAATATAAAGGACAGAAATATTTCTTCGACAGGACTATATATGATAACAGAGTATATAATGGTGTCGGAAAGGCAGATCCTTCTGTTGAAATCAAGTTTGGTCCGAATATTAAAGACTGGCCGGAAATGATTTCATTAACAGACAATCTTATGCTTAAGGTTTGTTCGGTTATAAATGATCCTGTTACAACTACCGATGAGCTTATTCCTTCGGGAGAAACTTCATCATACAGATCGAACCCTCTCGGACTTGCCGAGTTTACACTTTCGAGAAAGGACCCTGAGTACGTAGGAAGAGCGAAGGCTGTACAAGTGCTCGAAAGAACGCGTGAAGCCGGAGAATGCATGGGAGCAAAGGATGCTTCGATAAAGGAAGCGATGCATAAGGTTAAAGAGAAATTCCCTGAGGTAAATAAGGAAAATACCGGTGTTGGAAGCACAATTTTTGCTGTTAAGCCGGGTGACGGTTCCGCAAGAGAGCAGGCTGCTTCATGTCAGAAGGTGCTTGGCGGATGGGCAAATATTGCGAAAGAGTATGCTACAAAGAGATATCGTTCAAATCTTATAAACTGGGGAATGCTTCCGTTTGTAATAGATGAGGACTATAAGTTTGACATAGATGATTATGTATTTATACCTGATATAGTAAAGGCTATAAAGGATAAGTCTGATGTTATCAAGGCATATGTGGTAAATAAGGATATGCACGAGCTTAATCTTACACTCGGTGCACTTACGGATGACGAAAGAGATATTATTCTTGCCGGATGTCTTATAAACTACTATAAGGAAAACTGATTTGAATAAATAATTATAATTCAAAACTGATTATGTTGTAATAAAGACAAAAATCGGATAAAATATTTTTGAAATAATAAAAAAGGGGTGGTAATATGGCTTGGATGATAATCTGGCTGATAGCGGCTGCGGTACTTATTATTATGGAAATTATATCATTGGGTCTTACAACGATATGGTTTGCCGGCGGAGCACTTGTGGCAGCGCTTATGGCTTATTTGGGGCTTCATTGGATAATACAGGTGCTTATATTTGCGGTAGTATCACTGTTGCTTCTTCTTTTTACAAGACCGCTTGCGGTTAAGCATCTTATGAAGGAACCTGAGAAGACCAATGTTGAAGGTCTTATCGGAAAAACAGGTTATGTTACAAAGACTATCAATAATCTTAAGGCTGAAGGTGAGGTTAAGCTAAATGGTATGGAGTGGACCGCACGTTCAAAAGATGATGAGGTTATTGAGGAAAATGAAGAAGTCATTGTAGAAGAAATAAGCGGAGTTAAGCTTGTTGTTTCAAAAAAGAATAATTAATCATAAAGGAGGATTTTATTATGGGATTTAGTTTGTTGTCAGGTCTTTCGGGAGGACAGGTATTCGGTCTTTTCCTCGTATTTATCGTAGTAGTTATAGTTGCGAGTGCAATTAAGATCGTACCTCAGGCATATGCGTATGTAATAGAAAGACTCGGTACCTACCAGTCGACATGGGGAGTGGGCTTCCATATGAAGCTGCCTATTTTCGATAAGGTAGCTCACAGAGTTTCGCTTAAGGAACAGGTTGTGGATTTTGCACCTCAGCCGGTTATCACAAAAGATAATGTTACAATGAGAATTGATACGGTTGTATTTTTCCAGATTACAGACCCTAAGCTTTTTGCTTACGGTGTTGAAAAGCCGATTATGGCTATTGAAAATCTTACGGCAACCACACTCAGAAATATAATCGGTGATCTTGAACTTGACCAGACACTTACTTCAAGAGAAACAATCAATACAAAAATGAGATCTACCCTTGATGAAGCAACCGATCCTTGGGGTATCAAGGTAAACAGAGTTGAGCTTAAAAACATCATTCCTCCTGCAGCAATTCAGGATGCAATGGAGAAGCAGATGAAGGCCGAGAGAGAACGTCGTGAGCAGATTCTTATCGCGGAAGGTGAGAAAAAGTCTGCAATTCTTCGTGCGGAAGGTCAGAAGGAATCTCTTATCCTTGCCGCTGAGGCAGAAAAGCAGTCAGCAATCCTTCGTGCAGAGGCAACCAAGGAAGCAACCATTAAAAGAGCGGAAGGTGAGGCTCAGGCTATACTTGCGGTACAAAAGGCAAATGCAGACGGTATCAAGTTCCTTAACGAGGCAGCACCTGAGAAGGCTGTTCTTACATTGAAGAGTCTTGAGGCTTTTGAAAAGGCTGCTGACGGTAAGGCAAATAAGCTTATTATACCTTCTGAGATACAGGGTATAGCAGGTCTTGCTTCATCATTGACCGATATAGTTAAGGATTCAAAGGAACAGGCATAGAAAGGCGGTTTATATGGGACTTGCTGAATATCAAAAGGAAGCCATAATACAATTGGCAGATTACAGCGAAAAGATAATTCCGGCAACAGAGACGATTATAAAAGAGTTACGAGGCGACAGACTGGAGGACACAGATGAGCTGTTCGGACTCGTTATACAGGGTATAAATTGGGAAATAGAGATATTTAACAATTGCGAAAAGATAATTAACGAGAAAGAAGCCTTCGTTGATAAATCCAAAATGGCACAAGCTGTTACAAGGCTCGGAAAGGTTCTTCAGGAAAAGGATGATATCAAAATCGCTGCCTGTCTGGAGGTTGATTTTCTGCCATTTTTAAAAAATATGAAAAAAGCAACCGAAGTATAGAAATAATTTAAAGGTAAAAGACGCAAATTTTTCGATAAAAGGAAAATTTGCGTCTTTTTTCATAAACAAAAACCGATTTTTCGATTTTTTTTGTTGGAAATTACCATTCAATTAAAAAAAGAGAAAGAATTGCTATAAAAATTGCATAAAAAGTATTTCATTTTTTGGATAGTAATGGTATAATACAACTATATTATGCTAAAAGGGGTGACATTATGATTAAGAAAGAAATGATAGCTATGCTTTTAGCCGGTGGACAAGGGAGCCGCCTTGGCGTTCTGACCTCAAAGCTTGCTAAACCAGCGGTTGCATTTGGCGGTAAATACAAAATCATTGATTTCCCGCTCAGTAACTGTATCAATTCGGGAGTTGATACGGTTGGTGTCTTGACACAATACAGACCGCTTCGACTTAATCAACACATAGGTATAGGTATGCCATGGGACCTTGATAGAAATATCGGAGGCGTTACTGTTCTTCCTCCTTATGAGAAGAGTACAAACAGCCAATGGTACACCGGAACGGCAAACGCTATATATCAAAATATAGAATATATAGATTATTATAATCCGGATTATGTGTTGATATTATCCGGTGATCACATCTATAAGATGGATTACGAGGTGATGCTTGATTATCACAAGACAAGTAAGGCTGATATTACTCTTGCTACATATCAGGTTCCTATGGAAGAAGCAAGCAGATTCGGTGTAGTTATAACCGATGAGTCGGGTTGCATACAGGAATTTGAAGAAAAGCCTGAACACCCAAGGAGCAATAAAGCATCAATGGGTATATATATCTTTAACTGGAAGCTTCTTAAGGAAGCACTTACGGTTATGAAAGATCAGCCTGAATGTGACTTTGGTAAGCATATAATACCGTATTGCCATGAGAAGGGCAGTAAGATTTGTGCTTACGAGTACAAGGGTTATTGGAAGGATGTAGGAACTCTCGGTTCATATTGGGAAGCCAATATGGAGCTTGTTGATATCATTCCTGAGTTCAATCTTTATGAGGAATTCTGGAGAATCTACACGAAGAGTGATATTCTTCCGCCACAGTATATTGCACCTGAGAGTTCAATCACCAAGAGTATCGTCGGTGAGGGAACAGAAGTATACGGAACCATCGACAGTTCGGTTGTAGGTTCCGGCGTATCCATAGGAAAGGGTGCGATAGTTAAAAATTCCATTATAATGAATGGAGCAAAAATCGGAGACGGAGCAGTTATAGATAAAGCTATAATTGCCGAAGGTGTAGAAATCGGAGCCAATTCCGAGCTTGGAGTAGGTGAAGAAGTACCTAACGAGTTTGCACCTCATATCTATTCATTCGGACTTGTAACCATAGGCGAGAATTCGGTTATTCCGGCCAACGTTAAGATTGGTAAGAATGTTGCGATTTTCGGCGAGACAACAATTGATGAGTATCCGGACGGCTTGCTTAAGAGTGGTTCGAGTATAATAAAGGTAGGTGAATAGAATGAGAGCAATAGGTATTATTTTAGCCGGTGGCGGCAGCAGCAGAATGGGAGATATGTCATCAAAGAGAGCTGTAGCGGCTATGCCGATTGTAGGAAGCTACAGGGCCATAGATTTCACGCTATCCAATATGACTAATTCGCATATACAGAAGGTTGCGGTATTTACACAATATAATTCACGTTCTTTAAATGAACACCTTAATTCATCAAAATGGTGGGATTTCGGAAGAAAACAGGGTGGTTTGTATCTGTTTACACCAACTATTACAGCTACAAACAGCTATTGGTACAGAGGAACTGCTGATGCGTTGTATCAAAATATTAACTTCCTTAAATCAGCTCATGAGCCATATGTAGTAATTGCATCGGGCGACGGTATATACAAGCTTGATTATAATAAGGTTCTTGAGGATCATATTGCAACAGGCGCTGACATTACAATCGTTTGTAAGGATATTCCTGCCGGTGAGGATGACATCAACAGATTTGGTGTTGTTAAGCTTGCAGAGGATAACAGAGTTATAGATTTCGAAGAAAAGCCTTTGGTTGCTGAGACAAATACAGCTTCTATCGGAGTATATGTTGTAAGAAGAAGACAGCTTATCGAGCTTCTTGAAGCATGTGCGGCCGAGGGAAGAAGCGATTTTGTAAATGATATCCTTATAAGATATAAAAATGTTAAGAAGATTTACGGTTACAAATTACAGTCATATTGGAGAAATATCGGAACGGTTGATTCGTATTTCAAGACCAATATGGACTTCCTTAACAAGGATATCAGAGATTACTTCTTCAGACAGCATCCGGATGTATATTCAAAGGTTGAGGATTTACCTCCTGCGAAGTACAACGGAGAAGCGGTTGTAAATAACAGTCTTATAGCAAGCGGATGTATTATAAACGGTACTGTTGAGGATTCGGTTCTGTTTAAGAAAGTTTATATCGGCAATAATTGTGTGATTAAGAATTCCATAATTCTTAATGATGTTCATATAGGAGACAACTGTTACATTGAGAACTGTATAGTAGAGAGTAGAGATACCTTAAGAGCCAATACGGTTCATACGGGAGATCCTGATGAAATCAAAGTAATTATTGAGAAAAACTTTAGATACGCTCTATAGTGTAGGACATAATCAAAAGGGGGATTAATATGCAGATTACAGACGTAAGAGTAAGAAAGGTTACTAAAGAAGGTAAAATGAGAGCAGTTGTTTCGATAACTATTGATAACGAATTCGTTGTTCATGATATCAAGGTTATTGAGGGAGAGAAAGGCTTATTTATAGCAATGCCAAGCCGTAAGGCTTCGGACGGAGAGTACAGAGATATAGCTCATCCGATTAACTCAGATACCAGAGACAAGATACAGAGTATTATACTTGAAAAGTATCAGGAAACTGCTTCTGAAACCGAAGAATAAAAGGTATATTATAAGGGGCTGTCAAAAGGCAGCCCCTTTCTATGCATACAATCAAAACCGAAAATAGGAGGAACAGGATGGAAGAGGAATACAGCGTAACAGTCACGGATCTGATAAACAAAATGAATCTTGTCAACCATACGCCTGAAATAGATACCGACAAGATACTTATCAAGGATCCGAACATGAACAGACCGGCGGTTCAATTGGCAGGATTTTTTGAACACTTTGATGCGGCAAGAATTCAGATTTGTGGAAATGTAGAATATGCTTATATAGCAAACATGCATTCACGTGAGGAAAACATCGAAATATTTGAAAAGCTTTTTGCTTATAAGATACCTTGTCTGATATTTTGCAGAAACCTTCAGCCATATGATTTCATAATTGAAGCAGGAAAAAAATACGGTGTTCCGATACTCACTGATAAATCCGAAACTACATCTGAGTTTGTTCATGAGGTTGTTAGATGGCTTCACGTCGAGCTTGCACCACGCATATCCATACATGCTGTTCTGGTTGATGTATATGGAGAAGGTGTTCTCATTATGGGCGACAGCGGTATAGGAAAAAGTGAAGCGGCACTTGAGCTCATAAGAAGAGGACACAGACTTGTGGCGGATGATGTGGTTGAAATTAAAAAGGTAAGTGATGAAACACTGGTTGGAACGGCACCGGATACCACAAGGCATTTTATTGAGTTAAGAGGTATAGGCATAATAAATGTTAAGACCATGTTTGGTGTTGAGTGTGTTAAGCAGACACAGAACATAGACCTTGTCATAAATCTTGAAGAATGGGATAAGGAAGCAAATTATGACAGACTCGGACTTGAAGATCAATATACCGAGTTCCTGGGTAATAAAGTCGTAAGTCATTCCATCCCGATAAGACCGGGTAGAAATATAGCCATCATAGTCGAGTCTGCGGCGGTAAATCACAGACAAAAGAAAATGGGCTATAATGCGGCACAGGAGTTATACGATAAGGTGACTCAGAATATTGCCAGGAACTCACAAAACTTATAATATATAAAATATTTTATGCACAATCGCAAATAGGAGGATAAAAATGAAAAAATATGTTTTTGGTGTGGATATAGGAGGAACTACTGTAAAGATAGGACTCTTTACAAGTGATGGCGAGCTTCTTGAAAAATGGGAAATAACCACTCGTGTTGACGGTGGAGGAAAGCATATCCTCGGAGATATCGCAAGAGCCATAGAAGCAAAAATAGAAGAAAAGAAAATCGATAAGGCTGAAGTTGCCGGTATAGGAATGGGAGTGCCGGGACCTGTAAAAAATGATGGAACGGTTCTTAAGTGCGTAAACCTTGGCTGGGGCATATTTAATGTAGCTGAGGAAATGAAGGAACGCACAGGTTTGGAGGTTAAAGTCGGAAATGATGCCAATATGGCCGCATTCGGAGAGATGTGGCAGGGCGGCGGAAAAGGATATAAGGATCTTGTAATGGTTACTCTCGGAACCGGTGTAGGTGGTGGAATAATAGTTGACGGAAAGATGCTTTCGGGAGTAAACGGTGCAGGAGGAGAAATCGGACACATTCAGGTAAATGATCACGAAACTGAGGTTTGCGGTTGCGGACGCTGCGGATGTCTTGAACAATATACATCGGCAACAGGCATAGTAAGAATGGCAAATATAAAGCTTAATAATACCGATGCACCTTCATCCTTGAGAAATGCGAAATATATTTCCTCAAAGGCCATCTTTGATGCGGCCAAGGACGGAGACGAGCTGGCTGCCGGTCTTGTTGAGGAACACGGAAAGATACTGGGTAAGGCACTTGCTCAGATTGCCTGCGTGGTTGATCCTGATATCTTTGTTATCGGAGGCGGTGTTTCAAAGGCAGGAAGCATTATAATTGACAAGGTTTCAAAATATTTCCAGGAGTATGCATTCCATGCATGTAAGAAGACTCAGTTTGCTCTTGCTACACTCGGAAATGACGCCGGAATTTATGGGGGAGCTTTTGCAATTCTTAATGAATAAGATGAATAATTTATGAATAAAACATAAAATATTGTCAAAATGACGAAGTAATGAGTAATTTTTGCGATATAATTGATATTTTTTAACATTGAATTAAAATACCTCATAATGTATGATAAATACGTTGTGAGGTATTTTTTGTGATTGTTCGCACGAAATTTTGCGTTATGAATATATATTTATGATTGAGGGTTAATATGTCTGATATATTTGAAAATGTTATTTATAAATCAAACGAGCTTTTGAAAAATCATACGACCATGAGAGTCGGAGGCCCGGCAAAATATATATTTATGCCGAAAAATGCTGATGAAATAAAAAAGGTTATCGAGTTTTGCAATTCCGAAAATGAAAAATACATAATAATAGGCAACGGAAGCAATATTATTTTTTCAGATGAAGGCTTTGATGGAGCGGTTATAAAAATCTTCAATATGATGAAAGAGTTTTCCGTTGAAAATGATTTGATTAAGGCTGATGCGGGCTGCCTACTATCAAAACTTGCAAATGCGGCAAGAGACAATTCTCTTACGGGGATGGAATTTGCGGCCGGGATTCCGGGAACCTTAGGCGGAGCTGTTGTGATGAATGCCGGTGCCTACGGCAAAGAGATGAAAGATATAATAGAATATGTCGATGTGCTTTCAACGGACGGAAAATTAACACGTTACAAGTGCGAAGAGATGAAATTTGGTTACAGAAAGAGTATTATCGATAAAAATAAGATTGTTATAAGTGCAGGTATAAGATTAAAAAAAGGCGATAAATCCGAAATTGAAGCAAAGATGCTTGAATTAAAGGAAAAAAGAACCTCAAAGCAGCCTCTTGAATATCCAAGCTCCGGTTCTACATTTAAAAGACCGGAAGGGATGTTTGCGGGAAAGCTTATCGAAGATGCAGGTCTTAAGGGCTATCGTGTAGGTGGTGCGATGGTATCCGAAAAACATGCAGGATTTGTAATAAATTATGACAATGCAACTGCTGAAGATATATTAAATTTAATTGAAGATGTAAGAAATACGGTAAATAATAAATTTGGAGTTTTGCTTGAACCGGAGGTAAAAATCATAAGATGAGATTTGTAATTGTTACCGGAATGAGCGGTGCGGGAAAATCAACAGCCTTAAAAAAACTTGAAGATATGGGCTTTTTCTGCGTAGATAATTTACCTGTTATGCTCATAAAAAGATTTGCTGATATTGCTTATGATGATGAGCTTGAAGTGGACAATGTGGCAATCGGAGTTGATATCAGAAGCGGTGAATCGCTTAATAGGCTTTCAGTATTGCTTGAGGATATGAAAAAGAGTGATTACAGTTATGAGATTCTTTTTCTGGATGCCACGGAGCCTGAGCTTGTTAAAAGGTTTAAGGAGACAAGAAGAAAGCATCCGTTGTCAAAAAGCGGCAGGATAAATGAGGGTATAGAAAGAGAAAGAAAAAAGATAGAATTTTTGAAGCAGCGAGCTGACTATATAATAGATACAAGCGGACTTTTGACAAGAGAACTCGGAGCGGAAATAGAAAAGATATTTTCGACCGGCGAAGCCTATAACAATATGATAATAACCGTTATGTCCTTTGGCTTCAAGTACGGAATACCCAGAGATTCGGATCTTGTATATGATGTGAGATTTCTCCCGAATCCGTATTATGTACCGGAACTTAGACCACTTACGGGAAATGATAAGGCAGTTGCCGATATGGTTATGGATTGTGAAGAATACGGACAATTTATGAATAAGCTGACGGATATGATTGAATTCCTTGTTCCGAATTATAAAAAAGAAGGCAAGAATCAGCTTGTGATATCCGTTGGATGTACCGGTGGAAAACACCGTTCCGTAACGGTTGCGAATGCACTTTACGAAAGACTCGGAAATCTGCCGTATACCGTAAGGATATTTCACAGAGACATAACCAAGGATAAATTCGTTAAAGGGGAATAATGATATGTCCTTTTCGCAAAAAGTGAAAGAGGAATTATTTGAACATATAAGTAATGCAAGACATTGCAGACTTGCGGAGCTTGGAGCTTTGGTTGTGATGTCCGGTGACAATTCGGATAATCTTGCGAAGAAAAAACTTAAAAGACTTTCGGGAATGTTAAAGCTTGAACCGTACGACGAAGAAGGAAAAAAAGCATTAAAGCTTAAAGAAAATGGCGGAAGCTATGAAATTGAAAGAATTCTTGTTTCCAAGAATTGTTGTAAACAGGCTTTTATAAGAGGCGCCTTTATTGCCGGTGGTTCGGTAACAAATCCGGAAAAAAGCTATCATTTTGAGATTGCCTGCGATTCATGTGAAAAGGCAAAACTTTTGATAGATTTGATAAAAGATTTTGATATAGATGCAAAATATATAGAAAGAAAAAATGCTCATGTTGTCTATATTAAAGACGGTTCAATGATTGTTGATTTGCTTAATGTCATGGGTGCGCATATGTCACTTATGGACATGGAAAATGTCCGCATACTAAAGGATGTAAGAAATCGTATAAACCGTAAGGTAAATTGCGAAACGGCAAATCTTAATAAAACCGTCAGTGCTGCGGTAAAGCAGATAGAGGATATAAAATTCATAGAAGAAGAAAAAGGATTGAAATACCTGCCGGCAGGTTTAAGAACCATAGCCGAAATTCGCCTGGAGGAGCCGGAGCTTTCGCTTTTGGATTTGGGAAAAAAACTTGATCCGCCTCTCGGTAAATCAGGTGTTAATCATAGATTAAGAAAAATAAGTGAAATAGCAAGTGAACTAAGGAGGACTATTTAATATGTTTACCAAAAATGTTATCGTTAATTTGCCGACGGATGCCGAAGCAAGACCTGTAGCTGTCATGGTTCAGATATCAAGTCGATTTGACAGCAGAGTGTTCGTGTCCACACATAATAAAAAAGTGAATGCAAAAAGCATTATGGGCATGATGAGTATCGGATTTACCAATGGAGAAGAACTTAGTATTGAGGCCGAAGGCGATGACGCAGAAGCAGCTGTAGAAGCTATGGCAAAGTATATTGAATCCAAATAGAGTAAAAAAACAGGGTTTTCCCTGTTTTTTTTTTTTGTTGGACATTTGTTGGATGATTTGTGGTATAATTTTTCATGAGTATGTGTGCACATAGGAGAGATTGAATATGTATATTTATCTTTATTCGATAATTGTGACCGTTCTGCTTATGGTTGCGATTGTTGTTATTATCAGAAATCGTATAAAAAGAAAAGAAAAAAAGGTTATAGAGCAAAAACATCTGGAGATTATGGCCACACAGATAAGACCTCATTTTATATACAATGTATTAAATACCATATGGTATTTGTGTGAAAAGGATACTTCCCGAGCTCAGGAAGCGATAGAACAGTTTTCGGATTATTTGAGAGGAAATCTTGATTCGTTAAATATAAATGAAACAGTACCTTTTTCGCAGGAACTTAATCATATAAAAAACTATCTCAAGCTTGAAAAACTTCGTTTTGGTGATGAGCTTGATATAGTTTACGATATTCAAACAGAGGATTTTCAGGTTCCGGCCCTTTCGGTACAGCCTATAGTTGAAAATGCCGTAAAACACGGTGTACGCGCCAGTGAAGAGGGTGGACAGGTTGTAATTAAGACTTCGGAGAATCAAAAGAATTACGAAATTGAGGTTTTTGATTCGGGTGTCGGATACGACCCGCATTTTAAAAATAAAGATAACGGAGAAAAAAGCCATGTAGGTCTTGCCAATACAAGAACGAGATTATCCATGATGTGCGGGGGTACTTTGGATATTTCTTCTATGGATGGAAAGGGCACTACGGTAATTATAAAAATTCCTAAAAACTATAAGTCGAAGTAGTGGATTTTAGGGCTTATAAATTTAAGGACTAAAACTAAAGAAGAGGGTGTTGCTATGGAAATTCTGGTTGTGGATGACGAGCAGTTTGCACTTGATAATATACTGCTTGCCATAGAAAAACTGAACATCAATGCCAATGTGGCGGGGTTTAAAAAGGTTTCGGATGCCTTGGAATATGCTTATAAGCATAAAATCGATATAGCATTTTTGGATATAGAAATGCGAAGTGTAAGCGGAGTGGAGCTGGCTAAGGATTTAAAAAAGATGTATCCTTCGATTAATCTGATATTTACGACGGGCTACAGTGAATATGCGCTCGATGCACTTGATCTTCACGCTTCCGGCTATGTCCTTAAACCAATAACGACAGGCAAGATAAAAAAAGAACTGGATGAACTCAGGTATAAGACGAACACTACCGAGGTCAAAAGCAAATTCAGAATTGTCACTTTTGGTAATTTTATGGTATATGACGGAGATACACCTATAAAATTCAAGTACAGGAAAAGCCTTGAGGTATTGGCATATCTTGTGGACAGAAAAGGGGCATTTGCTTCGAACGGTGAGCTTATAGCGGCGCTTTGGGAGGATGACAGCGACTACGAAGGAAGGATTTCGTATCTGAATAATATAAGAGCGGATTTGAAAAATACTCTGACCGATTTGGGATATGAAGATGTCGTAATAAGGCAGAGGGGACATCTTGCGATAGACGTCAAACAGGTGAGCTGTGACTATTATGACTATCTGGACGGAAATCCCGAAGCGGCACGTGGATATCATGGAGAATATATGAGCCAATACTCTTGGGCCGAGATAACAAACGGAAGTTTGATGAGAGATTTGAAGAAGATATAGTTTTGTGACTATTTTGTGACTGCCTGTTGCATACAATGAATGTGGATTATTGTGCGCTTTATGGAAGGGCGGGATACAACTTAAAATAAAAATCGTAAGAAAAGTAAGGAAAGGAATAATAATATGAACAATAACAAGCTCTATCCATTTGAAAGAAATCGTTACTATGCAGGAAAAATGCTTACCAGCGCTGACTTTCAGGCTGAGCAGACATATTTTAACAATAAGCGCAGATTCTTGAACTCTGTTATGTACGGAGCCGGAATTGTGTGTGGTCTGGGGGTTTTCAGTTTGGATGATTTATCCATCCTTGTTGAAAGCGGTGTGGCTATTGACGGTATGGGACGTGAAATTGTAATCGATTCTTCTGTTGTTAAGAAGTTATCGGCAATTGATGGATTTGAAACTTTACGTTCAAGTGATGTTTCATTATGTTTAAGCTATGAAGAAAAAGAAGTACATACCGTATATTCGGTGAACCAGACTGATCCGGACAAGAATTATGAGTATAACAGAATAGCTGAAGGCTATCGTTTATTCCTTATGGATAAGGAGGATATTCCTCTTTCGTATGAGATGGAATCCGAGTTTCTTGTTAAAGGAATATTATTCGAAGATAATAATTTCAGGGTAGACTTCATTATGCCTTCAACGGTTTGCCGCGGCAGACAGGTAAAGGCAATTGTAAGAGTAACCAAGCTTTCATCTGTAGATCTTAAGCTTACTTATCACAGTACTCTTCAGATACCGGCATTTAATGCTCCTGACGGAAGTCATGAGATATATGTTAATATCGACAATCTGTTTCTTGAACCGGGAAAGAGCAAGGATTTTGATTTCTGGATGATCACGCAGGATATACCTGCACCTGAAACAAATATTATTTTGAAAAGCGGTTCGGTATCAGCATCCGAAAATGCGGAAGTAGTTGCGGCTCCTGCCAATTTCACAATCAGGGTACTTTTGTCGGATGTATCTCCGAGAGATCTTGTAAATACCGAAATCGGTAAAGTAAATCTTGAAATGAAGGGTATAGGAAGTCACGGCGATTACATAAGACTTGCAGATCTTAGTCTTGTAAGAACAGATCAGGCATATATTATAGAAGAGCTTACCGAGTCAAATGTAAAGCATTATATAACTTCACCGTCTCAGGAGATGCTTCGCGAAGGATATATGGACTTCTTTGTTAAAAATGCCGACATTTCACAGGTTGCGGTAGCTGCTGTTCCGGCTATGCAGGAAGAACAGCCAAAGAGCAGACCTGAGCCTCAGGCACCTCAGATTTCGACAGGTGTCCTTGAAATACCGCTTGGAGAAAATCCGAGAAGGGGTGAGGTGTACTACTCGGGCGAAATCATGCACGGACTTGGAAAAGGAAATGTGTATGTTGATGTAGGATATGAATTTATAAACGAGGATACAACCATTTCTTCAAGTGCAAAGAGTACGATATTCGGAAATCCGGAACTCTTTGAAAATGAACAGAGAAATGTTGTAAATGCAGAAACTGCAATCAGAGTTTTAAATGATAAGGGAAGCTTTATTGTTGCAGCCAAGCTTCTTGAAAATGTAGATTACCTTATGCTCACATATCGTTGGATTGCCATTAAATTCCCGGCAGGAAACGATCTTGAGCTTATGGAAGAGACAGGCGGAAAGAGTATATCTGCTGTTACACCTACAGTTGTTCTTGGTACTAAAGAAAGTCATTTCTTTGGTGTTGAATACCATAATATGGATGCTGTATCAATTGCTTATGAGCTTACAGAACCTAATTCGGGTGAGATTACGGCAGACGGTATTTATACTGCACCAAATAAAGAAGGCGTATATGAGATAAGCATTTATTGTACCGATATGCCGCTTATTTGTACCTATGCATATGCGATAGTTAAGAAGAAGGGGTTAGATTAGGAGAATGAAATTCCAGTCTCAGAAAATGCAGCTTGTCAGTATTCGTCTTGTTTTAAGAAATGAAATTAACGAGGTGCATGTATGTCGAAATTTAATAGATAAAAGCGGGGGTCTTTATACAGTTATTTATGTAAAAGATCATAGTTATGTGCGGCGTTTCCTTACTGTTTGTGAACAGACTGAAAAAGACGGAGAATTTTTTGTGGACTGTTTTTCGGACGGAGAAAATCAGGTAATAGTTTTTCCGTATGTAAAAGAAAGACCGCTGAAGGGCTTTTATCGTCCGGATATGCTCACTTTATCCGAGTGTGAAGATATATGTATTAACACGATCATAGCATGTATGAGTTCGAATCTTCCGTGGCCGATCCTGCAACTTATTCTTGCACAGGAGCAGCTTCATTTATCAAGAGACGGTTCGGTTTATCTGGGCTATTTTATTGATTTAAAGGATTTGGATATTAATGCTACGGAGAAGGATTGTACCGTTCGCTGTGCAACTATTCTCCTTGAACTTTTGCGGCCTAAGGAAGGACGACAGGCTAACAGTCTTAAACTTTTGGATAAGAAGGTCGGAAAAGCAAGTTATACCAGATTTGTTGAGCTTTATAAAGATATACGTATATCTGCGGTGCCAAAAGAAAAAGTTGGCTTTATCCGAAGATTTTTACGAAGAATATTCAGAAATAAGGATGGATTATTTAAATTGCTTTTGTGGATAAGTGTGATACTTGCACTTTTTGTTGTGCTTTCATTTTTGTCACAACTTATATTTGGCGATGTGCCATGGCTGAGACTGTTTATTAACAGTTTTGATAAAATAGGAACGGAAAGTCTTTTACAATAGAGGTAAAAAAACGTGAGTAAAAAAATAATTTTAACACTAAGTATAATATGGACTCTTTTGGCGGCAACTGCTCTTTTGGTATATTTCTTTCCGTTTAATAACCAAACAGGCAATTATGTCGGAGATAAATATTATGCCGAATCAGAGGATGCGGTATATGTTGCCGAAAATGCATTTGATCATGCAGTTATTTTCAAGCTGAATGATAACAGCAAAAAAACAGGTATTTTTCTTGGCAGCGTAAATAAAATATTGAACGATTACAAAATATGCGCAGTTGATTATGATCAATCGCTTTATGTGGTGCTTTCATGCGATGCCCTTTATGAAGGCAGGGATGTTACTGCATTCAGAGTAGCAAGATTCGGGGAAAATATGGCGCTTTCGCAGTTGTCTGATTTTCTTGTTCTGGGCAGTGAGATAAATGTAACTCATTTAAGTTCGGATGAAAAAGATATATATATATCAGCCACAAATAAAACAGGTACCGAAGGTTATGTATATAAGCTTTCGAAGGATGCGGTAATAGATATAGAATCAGACGAAGGTGTAAGCTTAAAGAATATTAAAAGTAAGTTTTCCGGCAAACGTGGAGATAATAAAAAAATAGAAGTTGAGAAGGAAAGATTTTCGGCACTTGAGCCTATAGAATTTGAAGTTGCCGATTCGGGAAGATGTTATTCGTTCTGGGCTTATGAGCCGGGAGAAATTCATAGCTGTTATGATAACGAAAAACCGGATGCTTTTTTCAATGCATCCATAAGAGCGGAAAAAGCGTTTGGAAACTATACTATCTCAAACTATGATTATAACCGTATGAGAGGCTTCAATTTCATGATGATTGTAGTCATATGGGCAATCGGTATTCCTGTTATCGTACTGATCACAGCACTTTTAAAGGGTAAAAATCGTGCTGTTTATCTGGGCTTTGCTTTGGAGATTATTCTGTTTTTGATATTTGCCATTGGAGCGGCAGGAATCATTAAATCTGTTTCAAAGCTTAATATGAAAGAACATGAAGAATTTACCGGATATATTTTAAGTGATGCCTTTTCGGGCATTAATCTTAACAGAGCAGGTCTTGATTTTGAACTCTCGGGTTCTGCAAGAGAAGAAATGATGCAGAATTTTTATAACAGTGATATCTATAAAGATATGTACAAAGAACTCAGCTCCCTGAAAAATCTGCCGGATAACGAATGGGAAATATACGGTCTTGCCGTTATAAATCGTTCGACCGGTGAAGTTATAGTATCAGACAGCAGAAAAAACAGGATTCAGGTCAGCAGATTATTCGGAAGAGAAGTGGCTTCGCTTGCCCAGGTTGATAATACAGGCAGCAGCTTGCGTACAAAAGAAATGATGACCGGTGGCGAAAAAAGAGTTATCTTTGTAAGAAGTCTTGACAGTGCAGGCCTTTCCGAGTGTACTCTTGTTGCGGTAGTAAGATTTCCGGAAAGCGTTAAATCCACTCTTTCAAAATATAGCAAATACATAAGGCTTTCTATAATTGGTTTTATTATCGCAAGTATAGTGGTTGTTATAATTCTTTCCTTTGAAAACCATGATATACATGCGGTTTCAAAGATGCTTAAGTCTTTGGCTGAAGGAAGAGGCGTTGTAAATAATCCTTCAGTACACGGCAAAGACATTGTGGCTATAAAAAACAGTGCCTTTGAAATTGAGAAGAATATTACGTCCATAAACCGTTCCAAATATAAAATTTTTGAGGCTTATTACAGATTTGCCCCAAAATCCATAGAAAATATCTTAAAGAAAGATTCCATAACAGAGGTTGAAATAGGTGACAGAGCTGATATAACCGGAACCATAGCCATATTGTCTATAAAAGAAGGAAGACGTATGGATGGTGACTCTCTTGCTTATATGAATAAAAACTTTGAAATTATGGAGAAGTACAGAGACGAGTATAAGGGAATTTATCTTACCAATAACGAAACTCTTTCAAAAGCAAGACTTTTATTTACGGAAAATAATAATAAGGCTATTTCGTTTGGTGTAGATATGCTTAATTCGTTACGTGAATGGAAGAAGAGAGAATATGCGGATACTTTGGTACTTTTGCATTATACTACATTTTCTTATGGTATTTGCGGAACGGAAACACAGAGCATGGCACTTCTTTCTTCAAGAGAGATAGAAAAGCTTTCATCTATAGCCGAATGGTTAAGAAGCATGAGGCTTTCGATGGTTGTTACCGGAGATGTATTAAAAAGTGAATCGGGCTACGGAGAGGTACGTTTCCTTGGATTTATAAGAACAGAAGGAAATAAACGTCTTGATTTATATGAAATAATCGGAGCACAGGGAACACGTATGGCAACAGCTAAAAAGAAAACAAAAGATGCTTTCGAAGCTGCTATTCAGATGTTCTATGATAAGGATTTTTATCTGGCAAGAAATGCTTTTACGGATATACTTCGTGAGACACCTTATGACGGACTTGCCAAGTGGTATTTATTCGAATGTGAAACTCAGTTAAACGGCGATGGAGATAACGCTTTTACGGGTGAATTGCATATTTGATAAGAATAATTGATGCACCCGAAAAGACAGGTAGGAAGGGATAATTATGAATTTACTTCGTATTATGATTAATGCCATAAAGGCGCGCTTTACAAGTCTTGTAACCAAGATTCGTATGTTTACGAAAAAAGGTTATATATTTGCGCGTATATCAGGTGGCATAAGAGGTTTCTTCCGGAAAATTTTTTCCGTTAAACCTAGAGACAAAGATGATTATTACGGCGTATTTGGCTGGCTTATTTCAAAAAAGCTGGCATTTGCAATTGTTATCATAGTAGGTGTTCTTTCCTTGCTTTATACATATGTCAATCATCCGTCTTTATTCCCAGGCAAAAAATCGGGACATATTAAGACATATTCCTACAATTCAATAATGCTGAAGTTTGCAAAAGGAGATGTCAGGATTAAAGGAAAATCCGGATATCTTGCTTATGAGGGTTCTGTTTCAAAGGGTAAATGTAACGGTGCCGGAACTCTTTATAATCCTGAAGGAAACGTGGTTTATCAAGGAAACTTCAAACAGAGTATGTATGAGGGTCAGGGAAGCTTTTACTATCCTGACGGAACCTTGCATTATATTGGAGAATTCCATGAAAACCTGTTTTCCGGAAAAGGTACTCTTTACCGTCAAAACGGCAGCCTTGAATATGATGGAAGCTTCTTGCTCGGTATGAAAGAGGGCGAGGGTACTTTATATGATACCGGACGAAATCCGGTATTTATGGGTACATTTACTCAGGATGAAGTAAAATACAGTGAACTTCTGGGCATCGGCATACAGGATCTTGCCAAGGCTTATACGGGAAATGTGGTTTTGTATGATTCGGGGCTTGAGAGAGTTCGTGTAATGTCGGATGTAAATGCTCTGACAGTTGAAAAAAATGATAGTGACTCTGTTGATGAGGAATACAAGGTAAGCAGAGTCTATGTATTAAAGGATTACATAAGAATAGGCGGAAAGGACTATAAAAAAATATCCGATATAACCGCCGAATTCGGTAATCCTACATATGAGGGTATTTCCCGTGCAACACTACCGGAGGTTCTTTCCGTAAATGAGAGAAATAAGGAAAAAGAAACCTTTGGCGGAACCGTGGCTATAGATACGGAGCAGCAATATACCGAATATATAACAGTTAAATCCTATGATACGGAATATGAAGTTTATCTTGTCAGCTTTTCAAAAGACGGACTTGTATATAACTTCGTTACAAGAGACGGAAGAGACGATTTTGCATTCTATTTCATAGTCCAGGATAATTTAAGTGATCTTAATCAATAATTTTATTTACTGTGACAGCTTTGTGACTTACGCTGATGCATAATATGTAAAAATGCAGTGCGAAAAGGGGCGATTATATATGAAAAAGCAGATAAATTGCAAAAGAATCAACAGAATATTGAAAAAAACAACAGCCGTGGTTATGACTGCAGTCATTATGACGGTTTGTTTCCCTTTCGCAGAAAAGAATGCATATGCAGCCCGTAATAACAGCAAGGGAACCAAGCTTTCGTTGTCGACTGCGAAGACGCTTGCGGTTGCAAAAAGTGAAAAGATTGAAGCACTTGAGTTAAATATTGAAGCAAAACAGGCGGCAAAGACATCAGCCTTAAAGAGTCTTACCGAAAAGCAAAAAAATATGAGTTCATTCAGATGGTCACCGCTTCTTAGCTTCAAACTTCCTACAAAGCCGAATGAGCAGGAGGCCTTTGAGTTTCAATATAAACCTATTCAGCTTCAGTGTGAAATTGACGTATTAAAGCACAAAATTGATGACAAAAAACTTGATGAATATGAAAATGTATCAAATTTATTTGTAGATATAGTATCATATGAAGAAAAAATAGCATTTTATTCGGAAAGAAAGACACAGATAGAGGACAGCGTAGATAAGCTTAAGGCAAGGGTTTCGCTGGGAACAGCCAGCCAGGCGGATGTAGATAAGGCAGAAGCAAAGCTTAGTGATATTGTGACAAAGCTTTCGACTGCAGAGTCAAAATATCAAACATCAAAAACAAAGCTAAGCAATGCCATAGGCATAGATGTAACAACCGGGTATACTTTTCAGAATCCTTTCGTAAGTGCAGAGCTTAGCAGAAGTGCATTACCATTCCTTGAGAATTATGCTGTTGAAAGAGATCAGACATTGTATGAAGCAGTCAATGAAGAAAACCTTGCGATGCTTTCGCTTCGTACCAATTACAGTCTTATGTCGAACTATTACGGTTCAAAGATAAATATGATTTCAGGTTATATTACAAAGGTAACAACCGGTGGAGACCTTGATAAAAGAGCATTCAAGAAGGATTATGATGCATTCTTAAAAAAGGTTGATGAACCTTGGCAGGGATATTATAAAGTATGGTTCATAAAATTCCCGAAGGAGTGGTTAAAAGGAAGTCTGGACGGTGTTCGTTATGTAGAAGACGATCCTTATGTACTGTATCAGGATGCGATTGATTATCAAAGTGCCAGAAAGGAAATGAATAATACCAAAGCTGATCTTATAGCAACGGTTGATGATGGATATGATAATTATGCAGAAAGCCGTAAGGCATATCTTACCGCAGTTGATACTCTTAAAAAAGCAGAAGAAGCATTGCTGCTTGGAGATATTCAATATATGCTTGGACAGATAACCCAGGAAGAATATGAGGAACTTGAAAATTCTTACAATACAGCGGTAACCGGTGAGGAAGATGCCCTTGCTGCTTACAGTGAAACAACATATAATTTTGACCGCACAACCTGTGGTGGTGTATCTGCATTTTTTGCTTCACAAAATGTGGATATGACAGCAGAAGAGCGAACTACAGGACTTGGCGCAGAGGCCGGCGGTAAAACAACTGATGATTTATTACAGACACTTGTGCCTGTATATGAAGATGGAATCACTTATTCGATAGATTATATAGCTGACCAACAGATGTTTGAAATAAGAATAGATGTACCGAGCGATTTTTCGGTTGCTGATGTAAATTATTACGAGCTTTGGTGCGACGGAGTACAGGTTGGAGTAAGAACGCCTATAACACGTTCGTTAAAGCATTTACAGCTGGCAACAGGTGAGATAACAACCTGTGAAATTTATTTTTACAGCGCATCGACAGGAGATGACAGCTTCATTTCAAAGAGTACACTTGATCCGAGTGTAACAAGAGGAAGCCTGCAATTCATAAAGGATTACAACACATTCACGGCTGACGGTATGGTAATTGGTAATTTTGAAGTTAAAAACAGTGCCAAGACCGGAACGCTTGAGATAAAGCTGAATCTTAATGACAGCTACGGAGTCGGAAAGTTTGCCGTAAAAGCCGGAAATGATTATAAACAGTCATCAAATGCTTTAAGCACAGGTAACAGCGGAACGCTTTATTTGAAAGAGGATACGACAGGACAGTATTCCAATATATCGGATACTTACAGTTACCTTGATGCCGTAAGCGGTGATCTGGAAGAGCTTACCATAGAATTTACGGACGAAGAAGGAAATAAGCTTTTTGAAGCAATATTTGATACGGACAGCCAGCAGATAGTTGTTCCGAGAGATCAGCTTGGATATATAAATAATTATCAAACGGGAAATTAAAATGACAAACTGACATATGTTGCTTTATTGTACACTGTATTTACTAAAAAAGAGGGTTTTATTATGAAAAAGACACATGTAAGAAAAACTGCATATAAGCATATAAGCCTTGTGCTTTGCGCAGCTCTCGTGTGCGGAACACTCTTTACAGGTTCAAGCTATGCATGGAACAGGCAGCCGGTTAGTGAGTCTTCACGTGACAAGGCGGAAAGTTTTGCAAACAACAGTCTTAGAAATCTTGCAAATGATACCATAACTCAGGAAGAATACGAGGCTTTGGTGGAAAAAGACTACAAAGAGTCCGGCGGCATGGTTAAATTCGGAAATTACAGAAAACGCTACAATGTGCGAAAAACTACTCTTTTTATAGGAACATATCTTATAGAGTTTTCTGCATTGAATGAAACTTATTTTCGACTTGCCAATATATCAAAGACGCAAAGAAATCAAAATATAGAGTTTTATAAGTCGGAAATTTATTCAACTGATAAAAGACCTCTATTGATTTCTCAGGGCGGCAGCAGAAAAACAGGAAGAAATGGTGGTAATTTCTCTTCAGGCTTTGCCGGCATGAATGAATCGGCTCGTACAACTACGGGTAAAGACGATGTATGGGTAGAACTTGTCGGTGCGGATTATGCGGCACTCACTGCAGGTGACAATAAAGCGGAAAGTGACCTTGATCCTTATTGGATAAGCTGTGTTATAACCGATGAAGGTGCTTTTGATCCGATGACCGGGGAAGAAAAAGATATTACCGGAGACGATTTATATGATCTTATCAATCTTCCGGAGATGCTTCCTTTAAAAAATAAATATAATGAGATAGAGGAAAAAGCAGGTCGTACAGAGGATGAAGAAATTCATAATTATTATACGAGAAATTTAATTATTTCAATTGATGAAAATGCAGATGAAAAAGATAAGGAAACCTTTGATCTGTATGCAAATAACGGAAGAAACGATATTACTGACAGATGCGACATAGAGATAAATGCATTAAAGGCTTTTTATAAGCTATACAGCGGAGAAGAGGATGAACTGACTGCTGAAAAAGCGTCTGAGATTTTGGATCTTTATGCAAGAGAAGATGCAAGAAGAAGAGTGGAAATATATGGCTTTTTGGCTGTCGGAAACGGATCCGGGGATTCTGCTCTTACCTGTCTTGAAAATATGATTGATGACAGGGCAAAAAGAGGTATTTCGGGATTTAAGGCAGATGAGGAATATAAAGCTGCTATAGAAGAAAGTATAAAAAACTGTAAGGAAAGCTATAATTTATATCTTTCCATGGTTCCGACCAGAGGAACTACGGTTCTTTCCGAATATCGCTTCTTATGGGGCAGTCAGATGCTTGATGCCGCTTATGATAATAAGCTTGATGAGGATGGGGAAAAATGGCTTCGTTATATCATGTCTGCAGATAATATAGGCGCAGGTGAGATAAAGGATCAGGAATTTGAAACAGTTATTCTTCAAACAGCACTTTTGCCTGAAGGCATAAAGAGATTTGAAAATAAGGTCTTAACGGAGGTTACCAAAGAATATACAGAGGTACTTGCCGGTGAGAAGAGCGAAGAGGCAAAAAAAGAAATCCTTATGGCTCAATACAATGATGCGGTAAGGCAGATGCAGGAGCTTGAGTTTTTGATTAAAGCAACATGTGACCGTATGGAAAAACCGGATGCCTTAACTCTTGTACAGGAACAAATAGAGATTGCTACTATATGGAAGACACTTGTATTTGACGATCCCTACGGACCTCTTGCAGAATATTGCATAGACCTTTATATAGACTGGCTTTACAAATTGTACCGGGAGATTATGGAAGGCGATAGCGACTTTAATATGGAGGATTCTATAGAAGACCTTGAAGAGGCTAAGAAACGTGCTGAGGATGAGGGTGACCTTGATAAATTAAAGAAGCTTGAAGCACTTGAAGGAGAATATGATAAAAACAGACGTAAAGGAACCGGTTATGATGACGGATTGGAAGGATTTCCTTCAGCGGATGCTTTTAGAGATGATATAGACAAAATGACATTGGGTGATCTTGTATCAGAGCTTGGAAATCATGTAAATGATGATATAAGTAAAAGAAATTATACATCATCTGATGCATATTTGAGACTTTTGGGAGATCTTGGTTTTGATAAGGGAAATTTGGGTGATATTGACTACGGTTCTGGAAATGGCGGAAACGATTTGGGAGACGGCTCCGGAAACGGAAACGGAGACGGTTTAGGAATAGCCGGTGGTAGCGGACTTAACGAAAATGATCCTTATGCGTATGGACAGGACAGAAATAAAAGACGTGATAATGAAGATTATGAAAAATACTACGGCGACAATGACTCTTCAGCAGGTGATGGCTCCGATAAGCCGTGGGGGGATATATCCGCTTTTGATAATGAGTTAAATGGCGGAAATGATGGCGAAGAATATGATTTAACAGATAATCAGATAGAAGATTTATTAAAATCGCTTTATGGTGTAAGCTTTGATGAACTTGATCCTGATGTTCAGGCGGCAATCGTAGTAGCGCTTAACAGATATGGTAAGATGCACAATGCTCAAAATATTCTTGCATATGCAAGGAAGCTTCTTTCCAAAATAATGGGAAATAAAAATCCTCTTGTTTATGCTCAATACGAGGGAGACCATACAGCAGAATATGTAAGTCTTGGTGCTATGGATTACAGCAGAAGCTATACCGGTTTCAGATATGTATTTATAGACGGGGTTGATACAGTATCACAGACGGAAGGAACAGCGTCATACTCATTTGTCGGAAACCGTGCGACTTTATCAAACGGCGAAACGGAAGATATGGTAAGCTCCATCGGTTATCAGATAGATGATTATATAAAAACAGGTACAAGATTTGCTTACATAAACGAAACAGATGCAATGAAGTATCTTGTTGAAAGCGGAGAGTATATAGTTGATACAGACTGGGCGGTTCTTGTAACAGCGAGGATGGAGGTTGAGGTATCAAAAATAATTGATGCACTTACCCGGCTTATTGAAGGGAAATAATAGGAAATCTGAATTTTTTACGATTGAAACGGAAGTGGAATTATGGTAAAAAAGAGAACTAAAAAAGGAAAAATTAAAATCGTAAAACAAAATAAGTTAAAGACAGCTCTTTTTAAGTTTAAATTTAAGAAAAAAGCTGCCGCTGTTCTTGCTTGTTCTTTAATTCTTTCTCTTCTTTTAGCAGGGGATCCGTACAGATTCATGAAAGACAGTAAAGATAAGAACGGCGCAAAGGCTGCAGAGGAAGAGAAGGATGCGTTAAGTTCTCTTCCCGGAGTGAAGTTTTCATCATTAAGAAGTGATATTCTGCCGGAAGGGATGATCCTTATCGGTGCATATCTTGTATATGACCAATATTTAACCGATCCTATCTATAACCTTGCAGTGGAAAGTATGACCAGATATAACCAGCCTGTTATGTATTATAAATCAGCTATGGCAGGCGGAGACTGGCTTGATCTTTCATCTGCAGTAGGACTTACTGATTTAAGAGGAAGAACCGGAGATTATGTTAAAACTTCGGAGCTTGGTGATTATAAAGTATGTGCGATAGTCGATGAAAACGGAAATATGTATGCTGTTAACAATGACGGAAGTGTGGGCGGAAATATTTTTGATATACAGGATCCGTACGATATAATGGCACTGCCTGATCTTACACCTGTAAGTCTTTTGTATAGCGGTATCGCATCTGATGTTAATATAGAATGGGATATGAACATATCCGAGACGATCGAAGATACCGGTGTAGGAAGAGTCGATCAATTATATGAAAAGATCTGGACTGCAAGACTTCTTGATACTCCTCTTGCCGGCGATGTTGCAGGTCAGGCTGCTATGGGTGTAATGGGCAAAAAGGGAAATGAAACAACGGATAGGCTTGATCAGTCAATTCTTGACCTTAATAATGTATATACTTACTATAGAAATCAGGGTAATAATCAATATATGAATACCATAGTTGAAGTTATGGGACAGGCAGATTCCGAAAGGCGTGCGGAAGTATATTATATGCTTGCCTTTAATGGTGCCGGTAAGATATATGATTATATACAAAACAGACAATATGATATGCTTATCACGAAAGAGGAATGGGCAGAGCGTTTTATGGTGGCAAACTGGGGTCCGAATTGGAGATTTAATGATAAGTGGTCTTCTGTTATAGATGATGTTGTAAAAGCAAGCTCCAGACCATGGGCGACATGGAGTTCTGTTGATTATGATAAAATAGAACAAAATCTGGCGGATGAATACAAGAAAAGATACGGTGTAAGTCAGGATTATGTAAATGCTTTGAATTATACAAGCGGAGGCGCAAGACGGGGAGTTTTTAAACCAAATGTATTTGCTCAGGGGTGGTATCTTGCGGTTTTGATTGCAGTTCAGAGATATGGTTTTTTTTCGACACCGGAACATTTGTCTGCTCTTGCATATTCAAATCTGATTGATACAAATGACACAAATCGTTATACAATAGTTTATCTTGCGAGATGCTATGGATGGGCTTTGTCACAGGCAGGTGATCGTCTTGGAGATGTGCGATACTGGGCGGATCGCGGAAATTATCAGAAGGCGTTCGAGAATTATATGTCGCTTATGCAAAGAACCGGTACTACGATAGATGGTGGTGCGGATTATACTTCCGACGGATATGTCGTTCAGGGCTCCGGAAGACTTAATGCACTTTTACAAAGACTTGAAACAGGAGCGGATTTGTCTGATGAGCTTAAGAAAACTTACAGTACAGATGCCGAATATACATCTGCAATCAAAGAATCCATAGAAAGCTGTGAGCAAAGCTATTATAAATACGCAAACCGACTTGTTCAGTCAGATAAAACGTACCTTGGAAAAACGAGATATGAGACGATGCAATATCTTATAAATAATGCGGGCTCTCAAAGTTCCGAAAGTGTATCGGCGGATTATACTCAAATGGTAATGAATTATACCGCGCTCAGTAATATTTCCGAAGATATAATAGCTGAAAAACAAAATGAGCTTAATCTGTTAAATAATACGCTTCTTCCACAGGTAGAGAATAATTACATAGAAGGTATTTCGGCACTTCCGAGTGATCTTTATAATGATGCTGTTGCAAGCAACCAACCGGAAGAAATTCAAATTGGATATCTTGAATCCCAAAAAGCTGAGCTTGACGGTTTACTTTCCGAGCTTGAGTTTATGGTTGCGGCAAGGATCAAAAGAATCCCTATTGCAGACAGGATTCCTTATGTGGATTCATTACTTGTAACTGCAGAAGGATATAAAAAGTATGTAAAAACAAGTGCCTTTTCGACAAAGGCAAATGATTCAATTCAGGAATATATAGACTGGTTAAATGATTTCAAGAAAAAGCTTTTAAACGGCAGTACGGGTAATCTTGAGCTTGATGCGCTTGAAAGTCAGAAGGCAGCATTTGAAGATTCATATATGGATGCTCTTGATTCGGGAAATATGGATGCCGCAGAAGAGTATAAAAAATCATTGGATGATTTAAATGCAAAGATTAAGGAAATTAAAGACAGTGCCTTGGACAGCTTCTTAAACGGTGACGTTGTGGGAGCTTCGGATGCGGCAAATATGCTTGGTGGAACACCGACAGAGCTTATTGAAGAAATTAAGAAAAAGGCTGCCGGTGAGATAGAGGATGGCGACTTTGGTAATATGGAAACATATCTGATGGCTTTAGGTGAACTTGGAGCTACAGATGCGATAGAATATTTAGAGGGTCTTTTGGGAGATGCGGGAGCCTCCACATCACTTATGAATGCAGTAAGAGATGCTAAAGAGTCAGCAGCCGGAAGTGCATTTAATGCAGATTATAACGGTGGAAACGGAACCGGAGGAGACGGAACCGGTGGAAACGGAACCGGTGGAGACGGAACCGAAGGAGACGGAACCGGTGGAAACGGAACCGGTGGAAGCGGAAACGGTGGAAACGGAACCGGTGGAAGCGGAAACGGTGGAGACGGAAGCGGTCAAAACGGTAATAACGGTCCGGGAAGCGATATTGATACCGACGGATTCGGAGATAAGAATGACAAAAAATATGACTCATATAATAATGTAATATATGACATTTTCGGTGATGATTTTGATAATTTGAATGATGCTGATAAAGCTTCTTCATTAATAGGTATCTCAAAATACGGCTACGAAAACGGTGATATAACCGCGCAACAATTTGCAATGCTTTTGTTAAAGCAGCTTCTCGAAGAAGGAAATCCGTTTATTTATCAAAAATATATGGATAACAGCAAATTGGAATATATCAATATGGCAGCCATTGACAGATGTCGTGTATATACAAATTATCGATATGTATATAAGGATGGCATGTATACCATGAGTCAGACGGAAGGATCGGCAAGTTACATTTTTGCGGTAGCAAGTTTGGTTGTTCAAAAATCCGATGGAAGCAGAGATGATTTGACAGATAAAGTTGTTAGTCAGTCCGATCTGACCATAGATAAATTCCGGATAAGACTTTTTGCATATCTTGTTAAAGAAGACAGTGAGCATTATCTTGATGTAAGCTGCTATTACATACCTGATGTAATATATGCTGTTCTTATCCCTCAGGTTATTGATGAAAAGGTTGAACAGATGCTCGGAGCACTGGGGGCGGAATTTGAATAAAAATATATTATTTTAGTGACTGTTTAGTGACTGTTGATATTGTAGTATTTGATTACAGTCAGACAAACACAGATAGAAATACACAAAGAAAGGAAAACAATATGGCAGATTATTCGATTATAGCAGATGTAAGTGCATATATTGTAAGGACTTTGAGAAAAAAGATGTGTCCGGAGCCGATACCTTCTCCGAACAATATCGAAATCTCTTCTCCTGCATCACAGGATGTTGACTACATACTTGGTCTTTATCTGTATGATATAAGAGAAGAAAATGATGTAACCAGACCACCTCGTGTAGCGAGGGGAAGGGTGCAGTTAACAGTACCGCCAAAACCATATAGCTTATATTATATGGTATTTATAAACGGATCCTCCCAGATGGGACTTAAGGCTCCGGATATACAAAAAATAGTCGGAAGGGTTGCACAGATTATTAATGATAATAACTCGGTATACCCCAACGAATTACAAACCTGGCTGGATGGTGGAGAACCTCCGATTGTACTGTCTCAGGCGAAGATAAGTCTGGAGGAAAAAGTAAGGGTGTGGAGTGCTATCAATAAACCATATCAGATAAGCCTCTTTTATAAGGCGGCACCCGTATTCTTATCAAGCGAGGTTGTAATCAATACACCAAGAGTAACGGAAGCTACGTTTGGTGTACATGTGACCGGCGAAGAAAGGGGGGAACAGTAAAGGTTGAATAACGGCGCTGTAATAAGGTGCAGGCTGGATTTGCTTATCCGGCTCACAGATACCCCTACAGGGCGAGCCGTATCCTCGCAAAGTGTTAGTTTCTGGAAAAACGGAAAATTGATGTTGACCAGACTTAAAGGTGACGGTAATTATATCTTCATAGATATAGGCAGAGATAATTTTATTATGAAACTTGCCGTACCGGGTTATGATTCACAGGAATTTGAAGTTGATTATGAAACACTTGATGCGAAAATGCCTTACATTGATGTATTCCTGATACCGTCAGAGAATAATGAATCAGTACTGACCCTATCCGGAAAGATGCGGGGCTTAACGGCAGTTGAGGCGGTGCAGCTTGGCAAACCGGTTTGCAGCATTAATGAATTTATCCCTAAGGAAAGCCGTATAACACTTCTTGTTCCGAACAGACAGATGAACATGGAAGGAAATCATTACGGAATCTTACATGGGGAAAAGGGCTACGAGCATTTTGTAGTCAGTGAACAGCTTAATCCTTCATCGGTAAAGCTTAAAGAAAAATTAAATGAAGAATTTGCCGTAGGAAGTCCTATAGCCCGAGTCATTTTCGGCAGAGTGGACAGCAAAGGTAATTTTACCTTAAGAGTAAGAGATACGGCAGAAACACTCAGGTACCTTGTCAGATTTAAAACAGAAGACATAATAAAATACCGGGTGTATTGCTTCGAAGGCGGTGAGCTTGTCGAAGAAAAGACATAAAAGGGGGGCAGAAAATTGGGACAACTTGTAACAACGGGCGCTACCATGGTATGCAGCATGGGATTAGGCGCATCGACACTAAATGTAACCAGTCAGCAAACCGTTATGTCGGACGGTAAGCCGGTAGCAACCATACAGGACGGAGCAGCCATGAGCAACATACCACCTTTTGGAATGTGCACATCTTTGGCAAATCCACAGGTTGCGGCAGCAACCGCTGCAGCACTTGGTGTACTTACACCTCAACCCTGTATGCCGCAGACAAGCGGAACATGGATACCGACTCAGTCCAAGGTTCTTGCAGGCGGGAAACCCTGCCTCACAAATGATTGTAAAATGGTATGTGCTTATGCTGGAAATATCAGCATCACTGTACCGGGACAATTAATTTCTAGCGTAAGCTAATTTGAAAGGAGAATATAAATGGCTGAATATTTTTCACCGGGCGTATATGTAGAAGAGTATGATAATACTCCAAGAAGCATAGAGGGTGTAGGAACCAGCACCGCAGGCTTTATCGGCTTTGCAGAAAAGGGTGCAACAGTTGGAACACCGGCCCTTGTAACAAACTTTAAGAGCTTCACCAAGCAGTTTGGTGGATTTTTATCCGAGTATACACACGGAGAATACCGCTTCCTTGCAAACAGTGTAGAGCAGTTCTTTGCAAACGGCGGAACACGTTGCTACGTAAGCCGTGTTATTCCTAAAGATGCAGTAAGTGCAAAGAAGAAAATGGGTATTTTAACAGTAACCGCTGCCAATGAAGGTAAGTGGGGTAACAGAATCCAGATTTCATTAAGCACTGTAACAAAGCGCAAGATGCAGCTTATCGCAAAATCAGGCGATACAGCTTTTGTAGCAAAGAGTGTTGACGGTTTCCGTGAAGGTGATGTAGTTGTCATCAACGGTGAATACAACCGTATCGCTACAATTTATGATTCAACAGTAACCTTTGAGAACAAGTTCAAGGCTAATGTAGTAGATGAATCAGTTATACCAAAGACAGTTTTATATCTTGTAACATTTAATGCACAGATCCGTTTCAATGATGATGTTGAGAATTATGCAGATCTTTCATTAAATATTACTTCACCTAATTATATTGCATCAAGACTTTCAACAAGCGAGCTTGTTAAGGTTGAGGTTGCACAGACTAAAGAAATCGGAAATCCTGTTGAAGCAATCCTCGGTAAGGGTGTAACAGATGGAATGTTCTGCCTCGAAGGTGGTTTCGACGGTTCTATGGCTAAGGTTAATGCCGGAACATTTATCGGTGTTGACGAAGGTCCCGGAAAGAGAACCGGTATCCAGTCTTTCCTTGAGAATGACGTAGTAAGCATGATTGCTATACCTGGTGTTACAATTCCTGAGGTTATAGTTGCACTTGTGGCACATTGTGAGAATACAAGAAGCCGTTTCGCAGTTATCGATATGCCAAAGGAAACTTACAAGACTGATGAGTTGATCGAATACAGAAGCATGATTGATTCTACTTATGCAGCTATGTATCATCCTTGGATTCAGGTTTATGACAGAAGTTCAAGCAAGCCTGATTTCATTCCACCATCAGGAGCAGTTTTGGGTGTTTACTCACGAACTGATATCAACAGAGGTGTACATAAGGCACCTGCTAATGAGACAGTATTCTGTACAGGCCTTAAGGTTAATTACACTAAGGAGGAGCAGGATATCCTTAATCCTGAGGGAATCAACCTTATCAGAAACATTCCTGGACAGGGCATCAGAGTTTGGGGCGCAAGAACAGCAAGTTCAAACAGCGCATTCAAGTATGTCAATGTAAGAAGACTCTTTATCTTCGTTGAAGAGAGTATTAAAGCAAATACAAACTGGGTAGTATTCGAGCCAAACGATCCTACACTTTGGCAGAGAGTAAGCCTTACAATAAGCTCATTCCTTGACAGTATGTGGCGTTCGGGACAGCTCTCAGGAGCATCACCTGCTGAAGCATACTTCGTAGAGATCGGACCACAGACTATGAGTCGTGAAGATATCTTAAACGGCAGACTTATCTGTAACGTAGGTATCGCACCTTCAAGACCTGCAGAGTTCGTAATCTTCAGAGTAACTCAGCATACCGCTGAAGCAGGCGGAGCCGCAGAGGAAGGCGCAGAAGGCTAAGGACAAGTGATGTAAAAGCTTTTTTAAGAGAGTAAAAAAACGTCGCGAAAATCAGTTAAAAAAATAAAGGAGAATTAAGTTATGGCAGGAGAATTCACATATCAGAACGATAAAGGACTTGCTTATCCATTGACCAAGATGAACTTTAAGGTGAGTGTTGCAGAGGTAGATGGTACTGCTGCTTTCTCACAGGTAACAGGTATCGAGGCTTCAGTGGATGTAATAGAGTTCCGTCAGGGTAATGCAAACTCACTTGCACCTGTAAAGATTCCTGGTCTTGTAAAGCACGGAAATGTAACACTTCGTTTTGGTTACACTTTAGACAGTGCATTTAAGACATGGATTCAGGAGTGTGTCAGTGAGACACGTGGTGAGATTCCAAGAAATAATGTACAGATAGAGCTTATCGATATTAACGGTGGTGCACCGCAGCAGTTATCAACTGAAATCACAGGTACTCGTGTATGGCTTCTTACAAATGCATGGGTTACCAAGTATACAGCACCTGAACTTGATGCAAAGACAAGTGATGTTGCAATCGAGTCAGTAGAGCTTGCATACGAAGAGCTTATTATACCAAACTAAGTTTTACGTATTATATACTACACCATGGCCCGTTTTGGGTCGTGGTGTGGTTTGGTATATGTATATATGTAAAAATATGCATATATCAAACCATATCACAGGTGAAATTAAGATTTAGATTTTAAGGAGGATAAAATGGAAACAGTATATGAATTTACATTACCAAAGGGTTATATCGATGCAAACGGAGAGATTCACAGACGCGGAAAAATGAGACTTGCAACTGCGGGAGATGAGATAAGCGCAACGAGAGACCCGCGTGTACTTGCAAATCCGTCTTATCTTACGATAGTTATATTATCAAGGGTAGTAACCGAGATAGAAGGTTTACAGGTTATTACTCCAAATCATATTGAGAAACTGTTCACGGCAGACCTTGCATTTTTGCAGGATATGTATCAGAGAATCAATGATATAGAACCACCTTCAATGCAGGTTGTATGCCCGGATTGCGGAAAGACATTTGAGGTTCCGCTAAATTTTACCATAGGGGAATAAGCCTGTATCCGGAGGAAGATTTGTATCGTGAAATGGCATTTATTTCATATTATTTCCACTGGAGTGAGCGGGAGGTTATGTGCATGGATCATGCAGAACGCAGACGCTGGTGTACTCAGATATCAAGCATTAACCGAAGCTTAAACCCCGATTCAAATAAGAGAGAAAAGAGTATTTTGGATATGAAAGCATCGAATATGAGGTAAAAGATTATGGCAGATGACATGACCGGTAACTTAAGCGAAAGAACACATGTAAGAAAGCCTACGGTTAGTTTTAACTTTATGTTAAGAGTCGAAGCGCTTTATGATGTTCCTTGCAAAGATATCAAAGTAATCAGAAAAGAAAATGAATATGATTATATACAGGAAGGCGGATTGAATGACTTTGTTCATATGATAAGAAAGCCTATTTCAAAGCCGTTCACAATTCAGGTTGAGCGTTATGTGGGAGAGAAATTTTACGATCCACTTTCGCTTGGAACCAAGCTTGTTTTGCCTGTGTTTTTAAGTGTCGGAAGATACCTTAATCCATCATTTTTCCTGCCGGACAGACAATATATATTTACCGGCTGTGAAGTAATGAGTAAAGAATACGGTGAATTAAATGCAGAAAGAGCCGGTCTTCTTACTGAAACCACAACCATAGCATTTTCGCGTATGTATACCATTGATAATCCTTTCGAGCAGGAAAAGGAATCATGGATATTCGACGGTACCAAAGCCGGACAGGGAACTGCATCTAGAAATCAGATTATGGCTGATTTTGAACCTTCCAAGGAGGAAATGGCTTCTCGCTCACAGCGATGGAGTATGGCTAAAAACTTTGGCGGTAAGGATAAAGTTACGGGAGATTCGTATAGTTCACGTCAGAATGCCTATTTGGCCGGTGATCTTGATTTATCAAAAGACGATATGAAAGCCAAGGCAAAGAAATGGGCATTTGACGGAGATAAGAAGGAAGGTAATGGCGAAAGCTCAGCCATGACTCCTGAGAAAAAGGGTGTTGCGAATCCTGATACTGCTTCCAAAGCTCAGATGGAAGGAAGAGCTATCAAATGGGAATTTGATACCAAGGCAAACTTTGGAGGTAAAGGTGATTCGGCACGTGCCAATGTGGTTGAAGTTAAAGACAAGAACGGTAATGTTATAGGTAAAGCGGGACACGGAATTGTTGAAGACCGTGCAGCAACCATGGCAAGTCGTGCCGCACTTTGGGAATTTGATACAAAAGATAATCCTACAGGTAAGGGAGTAAAGAGCAGACAGAATTATACAGAGTCAACCGATGCTGACGGAAATACAACCGGTTCCGGTATAGGTGTTCCGGAAGTATCAAAAGAGACTATGAAGAGCAGGGCAAGTAAGTGGGAATTTGATGAAAAGAACCCTGTAGGAAACGGTACAAGGAACAGACAGAATTATTCGGAAACTACAGATGCCGATGGAAATAAAACAGGCTCAGGTAAAGGCGTTGCAGAAAAAACCAGGGGCGAAATGAAAGCAAAAGCCAACAGATGGCCAAATGCTAAAAGTGCTAAGACTATAGCAGATTTCCTTTCAAATGTATAATACATAAATAACTTGGCGGTGGATAATATATATGTTGAAGATTAAAGCACCAATTGAATTAAGATGCAGTACGGATGTTACCACAGTTGGAGACTCCTTTGGTGAACGCATACGCGGTAATTATGGCGTAATGGGTGTTGGCCTTTCGGGAGAAGAGCTTATGCATCTGGTAAGCCGCCCGCCCGAAATATATCTTGCAGAGGGTGGTATAACCAATCTGGTAAGCGAAGCCAACATAGAGAACCGACAGTTAAATAAGGTTGAGATAATTAATAATTTTCTTAATCGTGTTTTGGTTAATACGGATGCACACCTTACATATCAGGACAGGGTGTTTATAACAAATGTTTTGAATCAGCTGGGCATAAAAGATGAGCGTTATTTTATGCACCAGGTACAGCAGATAAAGCAGGAAATAAATAACACTGATGAGCTTGTAAACCTTTACTGGAACAATCTTACTCATCTTGAGAGTCTTGTAAATGATTACCGTGAGGGTGATACAAATACAAATATTAATCAGGAGAGCAGTGAAAAAACAGAGTTCTATCTTCATGAAAGTATTATGAACCGTCTTATGACAGGTTCTTTGTATAAGATAGTACAGAATTTCAGTGAACATACGGCCGGTGACACGACTATAACAAGAGAGGAATATCAAATTTCGGAGCAAAACCGTGTTACCCAGAATATACTGCTTAACCGCCTTCAGAATCTGGTACGTCATGAAAGCTTCCCTTTGACCTACAGACACGAGAATGTATATGAGGAAACTATCGGAGGAGATACCGAGATTACCGAAGAGACAGTAAATACTAAGGTCAATTCGGCTGTATTGCTTAATTTGATAGATAATTTATATCAGAATCGCCACGAAAGCTTTATAAAAGGCGGCGACAAGCTTTTCCGTATGGAAAGCGCATTTTATGAAGGCGCAGATAATACCATACAGAGAATAACGGAAAATGTTGAACAGCATTTTGTTACAAATAATGCATTATTTAATACGGAAGAACGTGTTGAACAGCTTACGGATGAGATTGATATTATAAACAATATTCTTTCCGAAAGCCATACGGAGCAGTTAAGACTTTTAACGGATGCGGACTACCGTCAGTACAGAAATACAAATTACAGAAGCGGCGATGTGGCTAATCTTACACATGCTACGTTTAATATCTCACAGGATAACATTGAAGCTGCTGAAGGCGATAATGTAACCGTAAAAGGTGATACGGTAAATCATGGTGACATGGTTACAAACATTGAAAACGTGATGGTTCATGCTGATAACAATACTTCGAGAATCGAAAATACCGATATCGAGATAGAAAACATAAACCGTGAGCTTACACTTATCAATGAACAAAACCTGGCACGTAACGAAGAATATATACAAAACCTTAACCGTATTACAAAAGAGATAAAAACTCCGACCTACGAAGGGGACAGAAAAAGAACGGTTTCCGACAGCCTTAAGGCTCTTGAAAGTCCAATGGAATTCCTTCGTGAAGTAAAGGAAGAAAACGAAACGAGAAAAAATGCAGAAGCTCTTCGTGAGGAAGCAATGCGTGAGGCACTTCCTGAGAGAGAAAGCATAACCACAAGACTTCTTAAAGAGTATCTCGAGAGACCGGAGGTTTTTCGTGACAGACGTATCGTTACCGAAAACAACCTTACACAGCTTATGGCTGATATAAACCGTGTTGAACGGGAAAACAGAATTGTTGAGGAAAAGGAAACAATCGAGCGTGTAGAAAAGGAAACGGTAACCGAGATGGTTAACGAAACGGTTCGTGAATTAAGGCAGAGTCAGCCAAAGATTAAAATAGAGGAAAGACCTGCAAAAGAAATATCTCTCATACATAAATCGCAGGATACTGTTATAAATGAAGAGATAATAGACGAGCTTGTTTCTCAAAACAGACAGATAGAAAGACAAAATGAACGTATAGAAACCATTATAAATAATAATCAAACTGAAACAAAGACAATAGTAAACAATACAGAGCATCATGTAGTGACAGAACAAAACCGGGATGTTACCGATGCTGTTAAAAGAAGCATTCAGGGACAGATGGACAGTATAACTGATAAGGTTTATAACAAGCTTTCCAAGAGACTCGCAAACGAAAAGATACGAAGAGGGTTATAGCATATGGGATTTTTGGATACAGTAAAAGCTTTAAACGGAGGCGTTCCGAAAGCCATACTTTTTGTACAAAAGCGTAAGCTTTCATACGGAGGCGCCGATAAGTCAACAAATGCAAATAAAAATATAGCGGCATTGCGAAATGTTACGAAGGCCGGAAAGTCAAGTTCCATAGCAAAGCGTATGTCAAAGATGAAGCCGGGACAGATTATTGGTGTGGATGAAATGGCAGGCATTCAATCACAAAAGAAGCAGAGTGCCGAAGAGGCGGAAACCGCACTGGCACAGGAGAACTTCCTGAGATTTGAAGTGCAATATAATCCGAATACCATTTCTACAAGAACCAGTGCAGGTCGTTATCCTGAATACCGTGCGATGGGTGATTCCGGTAACAAACAGTTCTTCATGGTAGAAAGAGAAGCAACCACCTATCTTGATGTGCAGCTTATATTTGAGGACGTAAATGTTCAGGATGCGTTTTTGACCGAAAATTTAAATCCTACCGTTGGAAATGTACTTGATATGGCAGGAAATATAGCACGTACTGCTATGGATGATAATCATACCATCAAAAATGAGGTTGAAGGCTTGATTTCACTTTTGGTAAGACATAATACCAGAGAAGTTGTATTTTTCTGGTCCGAAATGTTTTTCCACGGCGTAGTGGAATCCGTGGATGCAACATATACGATGTTTAATAAACTTGGTGATCCGATAAAAGCAACCGTAAATCTTACTATCCGTCAGGCTGCTTCGGGTGATGAATATAAGTCGGATGCCGAGTATTGGGATAAATCATTTGAAACAATATTCCAGGAGTCCGGTTCTGTATCCGGTGCGATGAATATGGCAAAGAGATTATTTGGGTAGATATTTATGTGGATTTAGGAGTAGATTATGGCTGTTACCGATCTTTTAAAAAACGGATTAGCGGATATAACGGGTACAGTGGAAAAAGCCATTGTTATGATTTGCGACGAGAGTCTTGAGGATGACCTTAAGAAAAAGGAAAGTGTCAAAACCAAGACCAGCAGCTCGACGGCAGGCGGAATGGGTGCGCTTGGCGGCGGTTTGGGTAACGTGGCCGGTTCTGTTGCGGACAATGCAAAAAAAAGTGCTCTTGATGCTGCAAAAAATGCTGCCACTGACAAACTGAAGGATACAGCCGGAGAATACGCAAAGCTGGCAGGAATAAAAGCCGTTAGTGTTTTGGGCGAAGAAAAAACAATCAATTATAACCGTGAGTTTTCTGTTCAGTTCAATCCTTCATCCATGCAGATTTCGGCACGTAAATATAGTGAGAAGGACTTGACAAAGGGCGATGCAAGCCAGAATAACAACAATATAAATATGGCTTCTCCATATCCGGATATGGTATTTTCGGTTACACTTTTATTTGAGAGAGTTGTAGCTGCGGAAGCTTTTATGGAAGATACAAGATTTAAAAATCTTTCAACTATGGCAAGAGCAGTGGGAAAAGGTGTGCTTGATGCCGCTACCGGAGGCTTTGAAACCGTACAGAATATGGTTGACGGTTTTATAGGCGCCATAAGAAATAAGCGTACGCGTCGTATATGTTTTGCTTGGAATAATATGCGTTATGAAGGCATATTAAACGGTGTAAATTCCAAGTATACGATGTTTGATTTATACGGAAGACCTATAAGAGGCGAAGTAAGACTTACCATTCGTCTTTCGGATATGCAGATAAATGATATTGATATGGGTTATTGGCAGGATGCTTATGATAAGGCATTTGGATTTGATCCAACCTTGGATGGTACCTTCGGTAAGCTTAAGAATATTGCATCAACTGTCGGAAATACTCTTGAAACTGTTCAAAATGCAGCACTTCAGGTGGCAAATATAGGATCACAGCTGGCTGATACTATAGGAGGAATAGTTGATATAGCTTCCGGCGGTCAGGATGATGAAGAAGAAAAGCTTAAGGAAGCGTTAAAACAGGAAATTATAAATAAGAAAAAGAAGGACGAAGAAAAACGAAAGGCTATATTAGAGCAAAAGAAGGAGAAAACTGAAAGCGAAAGAAAATTTGCTTCCGGTTGGACCAATGAAAAAAGCGTCAGCATAGATGAAGAAAAAAGAAAAGAAGATAAAAAACCTGATGAGCCTGTAAAGAAGAATGAAGATAATAATTCCGAAAACAACGGTTCCTCGGGAAACACGCCGGGGGATACAGAAGAACAAAACAGTTCGTCAACAGGCACAGAAGAAGAAAACAGCTCGTCAACAAGCACGGGAGAAACAGGCGGATCAGCAACGGGCACAGAAGATCAAAGCAGCCCGTCAACAGGCACAGAAGCACCTGAAACTGAAAAAGAAGAGAATACGAGTATAGGTAATTTATTGAGAGAGCGTAAGGAGACCATACCGATTATAAGCGGAGGTTCTTCAAGAGGCAGGAGAAACGGTCCTGTATTATTCAGATAGGTATTGAAATTATTTTTGTTAGGAGAAAAAAGTGGCAGAGTTTGAATTTGAAGACCTTGAAAAACAATATGAGCATTTCGGACATCCTGTTGTCAGTATAGAAATAAACGGAGAAGAGTTCGAAAACAATAAGTACGGAATGGGTGTATCCGATATACGTATAGAGCTTTCGGCAGGCTTTGAAGCAAGTATGGCAAGCTTTGTACTCTATAACGTATATGATATGGTTGAGGGTACATTTGTCTTTGACAGATTTAAGAAATATGTACTCCTTGGATCAAGCGTAGTTATCTATGCAGGTTACGGCTCCAGCGTGCGTGAGGTTTTTCGCGGTTTTATAGCAAAGGTCAATTTCATATATGAAGAGGATGAAGTTCCCGGCGTTATGGTAACGGCCATGGATATAAAAGGAATTATGATGACAAATAACTCCGCTAAGCAGCTTAAGGCAAAAACCTATTCCGGTGCATTGAAGGAGATAATGGCATCTGAGCCTTATATATCGCTTTCTTCAGAGGGAGTTATAAAGGGTACCAAGATTTCGGATACTCCGGACGGACAGATGAATGCAACAGGCGGAGGCGGACTTATGGGAGCAGCAGGAGGACTTGCCTCGGGCGCACTTGAAAGTGCCGGCGGATCGGATGTTACAAATGCGGCAGGCGGTGCAACGGGCGCAGCCGGTGGAGTAACAGGCGCAGCAGGCGGAACAAATCAGCAAAGCTCTGAAGTATATACGGTTGAAATGGTTGGTGAGAGCGATTATGAATTTTTTGTAAGAGCCGCAAAGCGTTTTAATTATGATTTTTTTGTACTCGGCGGAGAATTGATATTCCGTCCGGCAAAGAGTGACACGGCACCATATATGGCACTCGGAGTTAAAACGGGTATGAGAAATATAAATGTTGAATATGATATAACCGGACTTTACGGAAAGGTTGAGGTAAGAAATGTTGATCCCGGAAAGGGTAAGGTTATCTCATCCTCGAAGAAGTCTACAAATAAAATAAGTCAGGGAAGCAAGGCTAAGGGAATAGTCGGAAAGCTTGAAAAAGTATTTATAGATCCGACTGCTTCTTCAAAGGATGATGCATCATATCGTGCAAATTATCTGATAGAGGATATGAGCTACCGCTTCGGTACGCTTGAGGCGGATTTGATTGGATTACCGGAGCTTGTTCCCGGAAGATTTATAGAGATTACCGGCCTGGGTAAGGATGTGGAAAATCAGTTCTATCTTCAGGAAGTAATCCATACTTTCAGCGGAGCGGGAGATTATATCACAAGAATTATCGGAAAGGCTGCAACTATTTCCGAAGGCGGTCTCGGCGGATTGGGAGGCTTAGGTGATGTAAGCGGCTCTATGTCGGATATGACCGGTTCTATATCAGGAGGCTTAGGAGGATTATTCTAAATGGGATTATTTGATGTATTAGATGATATTGCGGAAAGAAATATACAGAAAACCGAAACCGGTGATAATCGTATGTTCGGCGTTGTAATCGGAGAAGTTGTGGATAATTACGACGGTGACCGTGCCGGACGTGTCTGCGTTTCCATACATACAAGGGATTCGGAAGCAAACGTACTCAAATGGGCGAGAGTTGCCCTTCCTTATATGGGAAAGGAATGGGGTATGTATTTCTTCCCGGAAGTCGGAGATCAGGTTCTTGTGGCCTTTGAGGGAGGCAACATCGAAAGACCATATGTAATAGGCTGTATACCTAAAGATTCGGACAAATTTTTAAAGAAGTCAAAGCATGAAAAAAACAAGAAAAAGAGAATAGTTACAAAGAACGGAAATGCCATAGAGATTACCGATGGAACAAATGATGATGATATGGCTGAAGCACCATCGGTTCCGCCACCTTCGGATGCTTCAGGCGGAGTTCCTTCCGCACCGGGCACAGGTGCCATGGAGGGAGATAAAATAGTAATTATGACTGCTGATGAAAAGCACAGCATTACCATGGATGACGGAAAAAATCTTATCGAGATAAAAGATAAGGAAAGCAACTGTGATATACAGATGAAAACCATGGACGGAACCATGAATATAAAGGCTGCAAGAAAGCTAATAATCAAGGTGGGCGAAACTATTACGGTTACAATGAACGGAGATTCGGGAAAGCTTTTGATAGAAGCAAAGGATGTAACGGTTGATTCTACCGGAAAAGTATCCGTATCCGCAACCGGACGAAATGAAATATCGGCAGCCAACGTAAATATTGAATCCAACAGTACCGTTAAGATTAAGGCAAACACAATGGTAACGGTAGAAGGAAAACCTATAAGACTCGGATAAAAATGTGACCGTTTTGTGAGTAAAGTATGATATAATAAACGGGAATACAAAAAAATCGGAATAAGATGAAACACAGAGGATGCAATTAGTTAAACAGGAGAGGTATTATGGCAGAAAAAGAATTTTTGGGACAGGGAATGAAATTTCCTCCGCAAATAAATAAAGCGACAGGCCGGTTTATGACTGTTGACGAAGAACAGAGTGTACGCCAGTCCATATATCTGATACTGATGACTCAGTTGGGTGAACGTCCTTTAAGGGAAAACTTCGGAAGTAATCTTATGAGTTATACCTTTATGGATATGAGTCTTACAAGAATAAATATACTTATCAGAACATTGAAAGACAGGATTTTAAACCAGGAACCTCGTATCGATAACTTGGAAATTACACCGAGTGAAGATTCGGGTAACGGCAGAATAATATTTGATATCGAATATACCGTTTCTGCTACAAATACAAGAGATAATCTTGTATTTCCATTTTATTTGAACCAGGAAACCGAAGTAAGAGAGGATGAACCGGAGAATTATGAGTCTGAGCCAATCGAAGAAATTGAATATTGATACGAGAACCGAAGAAGATATCATGAATGAGGTAGTCAATCTTGCCAAAGATTATGAGACAGGATGGGCTCCTGATGCGGAAAATCCGGATATAGGTTCTGCACTTGCCAATATTTTTGCACATGAGGTAGCTGAAAATATCGACCGTATGAATGAGATTATGGACAGATATCATACCGAATTTGTAAATATGCTTGATATATCTTTGCTTCCTGCAAAGCCTGCAAGCTCAATCGTGGTATGTAATCTGGCAGATGATACGATTCCGGGAGCCGGTATTCCGAAGGGTACCAAGCTTTTAACGGATTCGGAAGAGCCTATAGTTTTTGAAACCGAGCATGGTCTTTATGTAACGAGTTCAACTATTTCATCCGCATTTTTGGCTGACAGAGAGACGGGTGCCATAGTTCCGCTTTTAGGAAACTTCCGTAATCCGGAACTTATTCCGGGTGAAGAGCTTCTTTCGACTTATACAAATACCGAGGGGGCATCAAACCGTGAAGAACTGAAACCGTTTACTCTTTTCGGTGAAAGCGGCGGAATAGACAGAAATGTAGTCGTATTTTATCATCCTACGGTATTTGATTGCGAAAATGATGATATATACGTTCGTATAGATGACGGAGACGAACTTATCGAGGATATAAAAGAAAAACGTGTACGTTTTGCATATCTTTCAGATGAGGGAATCAAGGACTATGTTTATTGCGAACTTCGTGATGACGGAAAGACCTTTGTATTAAGAAAATATGAGCCTAACAGAAAAATAAATGCAGGTACGGAGCAGTACAGTATGCTTCTTATGGTGGCAGACAGGGCTCCTAAAGAATCAAGACGCGTAAAGAGTATTATGTTTTCCGCACATGGAAGACCTGTAGCTGCCGAAAATATAAATAACGGATCAAATGACCTTGATACCGATGTATTTTTGCCGTTTACGGATACAATATCACTTTATGATGATTGCTATATCTGCCATGATAATTATTTTTCAAAGGCGGGAGCCAGGGTTAAAATCAGCTTCGATCTTACATTAAATGAGCATAAAGTAAGCTTTACCGCCGAGCAGGTGGAGGAGAGCTTAAAGGTTATAAAGAGAAAGCCTAAGACAACAACACAGGAAATTCCGGGTGATTGTTTTGTTGAAGAAATAGCACTTGAGTACTTTAACGGAACAGGCTGGAAGAAGCTTCCGACAGACACCGATCAAAGAGGTATGTTTTCAAGTGAAGATAAAGCCGGAAGATGTGAGATATCATTTATTTGTCCTGATGACTGGGTAGAGCAGACAACAGGACCTTATGAGGGAAGATGCATACGTATGCAGGTTGTGAAGTCGGAAAACTGCTATATGCGTCCATGTATACACCATTTTCCGACGATTAGAAATCTCTTGGTTTCATATACTTATGAAAATCATTATGTACACGCTGAAAGAGCAGAAACAATTATAGGAACCTCAAGGAGAGAGATAACATCCAAGCTTAAATCCGAAGAGGGTTATATGACTTTCCTTGCAGGAAGCTATACGGAGGATGCACTTTATCTTGGCTTCTCAAAGCCTATGGAGTCAGGCCCGATAAGTATTTTATTTAATCTTTCGGACAGCTTACAATACGAAGGCTTAAAATGCAGATTTGAATATGTTTCATCCGATGGATTTAAGCCTATGAAGGTGTTGGATTATACGCAGGAATTTACACATTCGGGAGTTATTATGTTTATCCCGCCTGCTGATATGAGACCGCTTGTGCTTGAAGGCAGAAATGCATACTGGATAAGAGTAGTAAGAAGCCGTTTAAATGATGAGGAAAAATATGAAAATCTTCCTTTCGTTGAAAATATATGCCTGAACGCAGTTCAGGTGTCAAATATAGAAACAAGGCCTACACAGTCCTTCTTTGTGGAGGAGGTTAAGCCGGGAATGCAATTTTATCTCGGTGTTACACATATCCTGGATGCGGATGTGTGGGTAAATGAGATGGGACGCCATTCAAGAGACCGAATGATGACGATGCTTGAAGATGAACCGGAGAATGTTATTTTGGAACAGGACAGCATCGGAAACATTACAGCATTTTACAGAAGATGGTTTGAAACGGATCGTCTTGAAACGGCTGAAAATCCAAGAAGTTATCAGCTTGACCGTCTGTACAACAGATTAGTATTCGGAGACGGAATTAAGACATGGATTCCTTCGGTTACGGATGATGAAGCTATAAGATGTACCGTACGTTGCTGCAACGGCCGACAGGGAAATGTAGATGTTGACAGAATAACCGAACCACAGGGTTATCTGATGTATATAGGAAGTATAACCAATCCTATCAAGGCATATGGAGGAAGCAACATAGAAGATCTTGATAAGGCACTTGCAAGAGGTGCAAGTGAATTAAGCAGCAGACGCCGTCTTGTGACTATGAGAGATTATACACGTGCGATATATGCATACTCTGAAAATATAGATCAGGTAAAGGGCATTATAGGTCAGACAAAAAACGGTGAAGGAAAACCGGGAGACCTTACTTTTGTACTTCTTATGAAAGATTATATGGAAGGTTCATATTCATTCCACCGTATAGTGGGCGGACTTACCAATTATCTTCTTTCGCGTTCGGAGATTACGGTTACAGAGAAGTATTTACATGTCGTTGAACCGACATTTGTTGAGCTTTCGGTTTCTGTATGGATAAATGTTATAAATATGGATGACAGCTTCGAGATACAGTCACTTATGCAGCAGGCCTTATCGGAATATCTCAATCCTGTTGAGAGTCCGGGACTTACAATAGGAATGCTTCCGAGACGTTCACAGCTTTTGATGCGTCTTAACAGCCTTAAGAATAAGGCGATAGTAAAGAAGTCCGTTGTAATTGCCAAGTACAGGGACGAAAACGGAGTGCATGAGATGGATCTTGAAGATGTAAAGGTTACACCGTTTATGATAGCTAAAAACGGCGTACATAAGGTACACATTTTGAACTAGTCGATGTAAAGGATATAGGAGAGAATCAGATGCTGGAATATATAAGCAGTGACAGAAAAACCTATGATGAGCGTTACGAGGAAGCTATTTCCCGTATTCCGCTTTATACAAAGGATTGGACCGATTTCAATCCTGCTGATCCGGGAGTGACCATTTTGGAGGTTTTGACCGGATATGAAACTCTGGCGCAGGAGCGTATTGACAGGGTGCCTTTTGAAGTGCGCGAAAATCTTCTTAAGATGATGGGCTTTAAAATCAAAAAGGGAAGACCTGCAAGATTGCTTTTGTCAGCAAAGGGAGTGGAATCACCGGTAACGATTCAACCTAATCACAGATTTGTAATAGGCGATCTGGTATTTGAAACTAACAGAAAAATAGATTTAAACGGTGCCTCAATGACCGGGGTATTCTCAAAAACGGGAAGAGGCTTCAGAAGATGCCGGACCCTTTTGGATAACGAAACAAGAGTGCCGGACAGTATTTTCGGCAAGCATCCTAAGGAGGGAAATGCTCTTTATCTTGTAGCCGACAAGCTGCCGGAACCAAATGATGAACTTATACTTTACGTAGAATTAAATGTATCTGTGGACAGAAATCCATTAACCGAAAAAATGAAAAATCCTTTTGCTGATGTCGCTTTTGAGGTCCTTACGGAAAAAGGTTTCGTACAATGCAAGGTAAGAGATTTTACAAGTGCATTTTTAACGAGCGGTGAGATACGTATACGTATGCCGGAGGAGGCTGCTGTATGGTCAAACGGTTCCAAAGAAAATGATGAAGATAATAATACCGAAAAATCCGATATACCTCCTATGGATGGTTATGTGATACGTGCAATTCTTAAGGAAGCAAATTATGATGTTGCTCCGAGAGTAACAGCCATTCATTCATTCCTTTTTGAGGTATGGCAGAAGTTTTCATTATCAGAAAGTAATACATATCAGAGAGTATCGGATATAGCGTTAAAGACCTCCATAGTGGGCGAGGCATATATAGATGTATATTGTAAAGAAGAAAAGGGAAGTTCTTATCGTAAATATACATATACACCTGCATTTTTTGAGCAAGGTCGTTACTTTACACAGGAAATGTGGGATGATGGTTTTTACCATATAAATTTCAATAAAGAACTTACGGGTTACGGTCCGGAAAAAGTTAAAAACTGTGTAAAAGTTGTATGCTATACCGAAGAGGTTATGCGAAAGTATTCAATAGGAAGAGTTTTAGGCTATGATAATCAATATATAGATTTACCGTTTAATCATCTTGTTTCCGAAGGATTTTCGGTTATAGCAAGACGTGAGGATAAAGATGGCGGTTATATTTATGATTTTGTCCGTCCGGAATTTGAGCAAGAAGGTGCACTTACATATCATCTTCTTGAAAATGACGGAAGAATCCTTATTGAAGATGCAGGTGACTTCATAGGTGCGGAATTATTTCTTGCCGGTATTGCCGTCACACGCGGAAAAGATGGTAATATACGTGCAGGAAATGAATTGCTTTCAACCAAGGCACTTTCAAATACTCCGATTCATTTCTATAATCCGGGACCGGGTACCGGAGGAGCAGAAAGAGAGAGACTTGAGGATGTAAGAAGAAGGTTCCTTGCCGATATGGAAAAGCCGTATACGGCGGTTACCGAAAAGGATTTTGAACAGCTCGTAAAAACGACACCGGGACTTATCATTCATAAGGCAAGGGCTTATATGGATGAAGAAAAAAATATGGTTCGTATAGCCGTAAAACCGGGAAATGACGAAGAATTCCCGAAACTTACGGATTATTATAAAAAGATAATAATGGAATATCTGGATTCAAGAAGACTTCTTACAACCAGAGTTGAGCTTATTTCTCCTGTTTATACAAGAGTAAATGTAACCGGAACGGTATATGTAAGACTTAACTATGATGATTGTGAGAACCAGATAATAAAATGTATAAAAGAAAAAATAGATTATATAAATACCAATAAGAATTTTGGCGACAGATTATCATTTGATGATTGTTTCCATGCCATAGAAATGCTTGACTGTGTAAGAAATGTATATGATCTTTCGATATTACCGCATTCTCTCGCACATGTAAAACTTGTTGAGGCAGATATAATTCCTGAAGATAATTGCTTACTTTATCCGGGAGATATAAAAATCGAAATTGTAACTTATGACAGATAACGGAGGAACGTTATGGAAAGAACTGTTTACAGCATAAAAATGAATCGTTTAAGACAGTCCTACGGAGAAGGCATTTCGATGGATGAAAATGCTGTCATATATCTTGATGAAAATGTGAATGATCACAGACTTTATCTAAAGAGTATTGACGCTGCCGAGGAAGATGCCGAATGGGGAAGACTTTACTTTAATATGCAGCTTTCCGAAGAGCAGGTAATATATATTTATGCTTTTGCATCAAATGATAAGAGTATTACCATAGACGGAGAAGAAATTTTGATAGATGATTTGCTTACTTCGTCAAATATATCAGATGATACCAAAAAGATATATATGAAACGTCCGGGAGCATTGAGATTTGTTGGAAAGAATGATGTGCTTTTATTCGGACTTAAAGGAAGATATCTATTCCTTTCCATAGAAATTATGGGTGAAGGTGATGGATATTTGTCAAGGCTTAAGGTTGAGCGCGGTTCGGATGAATTTATGGATGCTTTTCCCGAAATATATAAGGAAAATAATGATTTCTTCCGCAGATATATGACGGTATTTAACAGCATTTATAATGATTTTTCAGACAATACCGATAAGCTTCCAAAACTTTTGGATTTGGATCAATGTCCCGATATGCTTCTTCCGGTATATGCCGGATGGCTTGGCATAGATGTTCAGGGAGATTTGCTTACACCTGAAACATTAAGGATACTTGTTAAGGAGGCCTATTCAATAAATCGTATGAAAGGAACAAAGGCCTGCTTAAAGAGAATTCTTGAGATAGTGGTAAAAGAACAGTTTCTTATACTTGAGTCAAACCAGATGAAGGAATACGGTGATTCCAAGGCTGAAAAAGACGGTGTGTTTGATGTGACGATTCTTATCAAAAAGCAATTATCGGAAACAGAAAGATATCAGCTTACATATCTTTTGGAACAGTTCTTACCTGTCAGATGTCGTTTGAAGCTTGAGAACTTCAAGGATTCAGGTATAGTTGACAGTCGAATCTACCTTGATATGAATGCTCAGGTGGCAGGAACTGAAAATGCTTCACTTGATGATATGATGACTCTTGACAATTATGTAGTACTTGAAGAATAATAATATTATAAATTATATATTTTAGGAGGAAATAAAAGATGACAATAAAAGAGGTTAAAGGCGATGGAGAAATAGTACTTGAGCTTGAAGGTCGTGTGGATACGATTACTGCACCTGAACTTCAGCAGGCTATACTTGTAGCTTTTCAAAAAGAGAAGAAATTGATTCTTGATTTTACCAATATTGAATATATTTCAAGTGCCGGATTAAGAGCATTGCTTATAGGAGAAAAAACAGCGAAGTCAAAGGGAGGAAGTATGCTTATCACAGGTGCTTCCGAAGCTGTTAAGGAAGTATTTAATGTAACAGGATTTCTTAAAATACTTACATTTGCGTAGGAGAATAATATGGGAAAAGGCAAAATAATATTAGCTATGCTTGTTATCGTTTCGTATATTTTGACGATAGCCGGGTGGTTTTTTGACAGTGAGATGCTTTTTTTTACAGCATTTGGAATATGCTCTGTTTTCCTTCTTGCATTTATTATTGTTGCGTTAAAAAAACCGAAGATTTCGGATGAGGCCGTTGACGAAGAAATATCAACTATTCCTTACATAGAGGAAGATGAATACAATGAAAATGTATACAATGAGAATCCGAATTTTGAAAATGAAGAAGCTTTCTATAATGATATGACAGGTGCAGACAATTCTGTTGTAAATATGGAACGGGCTGAGGATTCGGGTCAAATTGCCGAATATATGGCAAAGATTGATGAGCTTAATTATGAGCTTGAGGAGATGCGGGCTGCATATGGAGAGACCCGTGCCGAATATGAAGCTGCAAGAAATGAGCTTGAAGGTTATAAAAAACGTGAAGCGGCTGAAAAAAATATGGCAATGTCTATTCTTCCGGACAGTATGAAATCAAGAGAAGAATTAAGCACGATAAATATCGTCGATATAGCAAAGAGTGTTGTAAATGAGCTTCATACGGCGGCTTTACGTGCGGGACTTCGAGTACAGGTTTCGTCAGGAGAAGAAAACATATATGTTCGTGCTGACGAAAACCTGCTTAGAGTTTTATTCAGAAATATAGTTGATAATTCCATAAAATATATGAACCGTCAAGGTATGCTGGTCATTACTCTGTCTACGATAGGTGACGACCTTTTTGTGGTTTTAAAGGATAACGGAGAAGGACTTGCCGCAGAGGAGACAGGTCACATCTTCGAACTTAATTATCAAGGCTCAAACCGTATATCCGGAAATGGTCTTGGACTTGCACAGGCCAAGGCTGTTGTAGAATACTACGGCGGAAATATATATGCAAAATCAAATAAAGGAGGAGGTATGGGTATCTATATCCAGCTTCCTACATCATAAATTAAAAAAAAGGAGGTAAAGGTATGTCCATTCTAAATTCCAATTTATCAGATAGGCTTATGGAGACAAATCGACGTGTAAATGCTGAAAACAGGCGTAAGATTGATATTCAGCAGGATCAGGATGAGGACGAAATGGGATATGCCTATGAAGAGCCTCAAAAGTTCGAATTTTTCAATGAAGGCAAAGGTGTTTTTGTTAATAAAGATGATGATAATGCCTTAAACACGGCGAAAAGTGTATTTGATAGGACGGCGATTTTTCATGTAAAAAATGAAGAATAATTATGATGCAAGCAGAAAATAATTCATATTATATGAGGAGATATAGCATTGGCGGGAAGAAAGAAAAAAACAGAAGAATTAGAAGAAAATATCATATCTGAAGAAACAGCGGAGAAACTAACCGAAGAAAAAACCGGAAAAAAGACCAAAAAAAAGGTTGAAAAAAAAGCTGATAACAGCCGTGATATAAAGGAAGAAATACCTGATAAGATTGCCGGAAAAAAGGTTGAGGCTTTTTCGGGTTATGACGAGTATATGCGACATGTATTTCATTGTGTAAATATGTGTCTTTCATCATATATGGAAAACATGAAGCTTATGTTTTCCAACGGACAGGGCGGATATAAGAATGTTCTTTATCCTGATCTGGAGATAGCTTCCGATTCGTGTAACGAGCAACTTGAAAAATATGAACAGATTTACGGTAGAACAAGTGTGGAACCTGATGACGAAGAAGAATCAGGTATGAATTTATTCGGAGCAGATGATGATAGCGAAGAAGAAAGCTTTGACGATGAGCTTCTTTCATTGCTTGGTGCTTTTGCAGAGACCACCGGCGGATCCGATGATGACGATGACGAAGAATTTGATGATGATATGAGTTCACATAGTGGGCGTTCATCAAACAGGGGTGCATTTGATGTTTTGTCACAGCTTGAATGGATATCAGCCTGCGGAGAACTTACATATAAAAATGGGGAAAAAATGCCATTTTATGAGCTTACAAAGAAGCTTGAAATGCATCCTTTCGCATTATTTACTTTTGCCAGCGGTGTTCTTTCATCAACTCAGACGGATTATGCGGGTATCTTCCAGATTATAAATGAGAACGGTAATCTTTCATCACCTACCATAGAAAGTGCCGCAAAGATTTTCTTCGGACCTAATTATTCGATTACAGGCGCTTACGGAGAGATGAGTGAATGTCTTGAGGCGTTGCTTCCTATACTTGATTTAAGAGTTGTATCCGGTATGCCTTTTTCAACTGTTATATCACCGGATAAGCGTATCATTGATTATCTTTTCGGTAAGAATCCTATGCGTCTTGATGAAAATTATACAAGGTTTTTCAAGATGCTCACTACAAAAGAAGAACTTGATCCTATTATGGCAAATGATGGGCAGCTTGAAGCCATGAAGATATCCTATGGCGAGGGTGTACGAATCTTTTCCTATTATGGAGATGAGGGTAGCGGAAGAAAATTCTTTATAAGACATTTTTGTGCAGAGAATAATCTCGGAGCAGTTTCGATAAATTGTAAAAAGCTCTTTGTATATGACTTTAATTTTGTTGAAAAAGCGTTGTGGGCAGTAACCAGAGAGTGTATACTTACTAATTCGTGCTGCTGTCTGGATGAGCTTACATTCAGAGAAGATGAAAAAGAAAAGTTCTACGGATATATGGATTTGGCGTTTAACAAGCTTACTCAGAAATCAATTCTTGTGTTTGCGATTAGCAGAGAAAAGCTAGCCATGAGAGATATAACCAAGGAAGAAGTGACAGAACTTGAAATACCTACGCCAAATAACGAGGAAAGAGAAAAATGCTGGAATTATTTTTCACAGAAATATAAGCTTGATAAGGATGTTGACAAGCTTGAGATGGCGACCAAATTCCTGTTTACGCCGGGTAAAATAAAATCAGCACTTCACAGTGCAAGAAGTCTTGCTACTATGAACAAGGAAATTCTCATTTCACGTGCCACGCTTTTCCAGGGTTGCTATGGTCAGATGAGTTCCGAACTTACGCAGAAGGCAACCAAGATAAAAGCAAACTTCGGTTTTGAAGACATAGTTATGAATAAAGACCAGAGAGAGACTTTGGAGCATGCCATTGACCAGATGAACTTCAGAAAACAGGTTTATGATGGCTGGCATTATACCAAAAAATATCCTTACGGACGAGGATTATCTATCCTCTTGTTCGGGGCTCCCGGTACAGGTAAGTCCATGTGTGCTCAGGTTATCGCACATGAGCTTAATCTTGAGTTATACAGAGTAGACCTTTCAAAGGTTATAGATAAATATGTCGGTGAGACTGAAAAGTCCATATCGATGATATTCAGGGAAGCAAAAAAGTGTAATGTCGTACTCTTTTTCGATGAGTGTGATACTCTGTTTGCAAAGCGTTCCGATGACGGAGGCTCAAACCAGGCATCAAACAATAACAAGACTGCACTTTTGCTGCAGGAGGTCGAGGGCTATGATGGTGTATCTGTTCTTGCTACAAACTACAAGCACAATATAGACCCGGCTTTCTTCAGACGTATGAAATATATAGTTGAGTTCCAGTTCCCGGACGTAGATACCAGAGAGATGCTCTGGCGTACTACCATACCAAAGGATACGCCTTTGGCAGAGGATGTAGATATACGTTATCTTGCTGAAAAGTATGAGCTGGTTGGTGGTAATATCAAAAACTGCATACTTAATGCGGCATTCCTTGCAGCAGCAGATCCGGCTGCCGAAGGAAAGGTACATATGGTTCACTATCTTTTAGCTGTTAAGTACGAATTTGTAAAGGTTGGTAAGGTATTTACCCGTTCTGATTTTGAACCTTATGCTGATGCTGTATTTGGAACAGAAAATATGAACAGATATTAGTTTTTATATAAGGCTTTATAGCAAAAGCGATAAATGTTATTCGCTTATTATGAGGTGGCTGCATGGATAATAATTATCAAAATGAAGACGAGAAAAAAGAAAAATTAATAGCGGATATCAAGAGGCTTTACAGGGAAAAAGTTATCAAAATGTCGGCCGGTATGAAATACAGGGTAGCTCGTAATAAAAAAGGAAAGCTTGTATATATAAAAAATAACAATGTCCCTGTGCCTAAACGTCAGCCTGCCGGTAATAAAGCGGTAGCTGCCAATAATGTTTTAGGGAAAAAAGCTGTACCTGAGAACAGGCCTGTTAACCGGCAGATTATACGCAATCAACAGCCGTTAGATGAAGAAGATGAAAAGGTGGAAGATGTAAGAAATGCCGGAGCAAATGAAAAGCC